>Ga0209212_1000927_pt1 | contig 52510 bp, 43 predicted proteins | sample RifGroC2_FD_183996 | JGI IMG/M metagenome (GOLD analysis project Ga0209212, IMG submission 183996) | Groundwater microbial communities from Rifle, Colorado, USA - Groundwater C2 (SPAdes) (version 2) | ecosystem: Environmental > Aquatic > Deep subsurface > Groundwater | place: Rifle, Colorado...
ACGGTGCGCGACGACTCCAAGACCGTCACCATCGCCGTCTCCCACGTGGAATACTCCACCGAGAAGCGCCACTACGCGCACATCGACTGTCCCGGCCACGCCGACTACGTGAAGAACATGATCACCGGCGCCGCGCAGATGGACGGCGCGATCCTCGTCGTCAGCGCCGCTGACGGCCCCATGCCGCAGACCAAAGAGCACGTGCTCCTGGCCCGCCAGGTCAACGTGCCGCACCTCGTCGTGTTCCTCAACAAGTGCGACCTGGTCGACGACACCGAGCTGCTGGACCTCGTTGAAGTCGAAGTCCGCGACCTGCTCAAGAAGTACGAATTCCCCGGGGACACCATTCCGGTGATCCGCGGCTCCTCCATGAAAGCCATGGAAGGCGACCAGGGCCCGCTGGGCGTGCCCGCCATCGCCAAACTGCTCGAGGCCCTCGACACCGCGATCCCCGAGCCCAAGCGCGAGACCGACAAGCCGTTCCTGATGGCCGTCGAAGACGTGTTCTCCATCACCGGCCGCGGCACCGTGGCCACGGGCCGCATAGAGCGCGGCGTGGTGAAGGTCGGCGACGCTATCGAGATCGTGGGTCTGAAAGACACCCAGACTTCCGTTGCCACCGGCATCGAGATGTTCCGCAAGCTGCTGGACCAGGGCCAGGCCGGCGACAACGTCGGTATCCTGCTTCGCGGTATAGACAAAGAGCAGATCGAGCGCGGCCAGGTGCTGGCTGCCGTGAAGAGCTGCACGCCCCACAAGAAGTTCAAGGGCGAGGTCTACATCCTGACCAAGGAAGAGGGCGGCCGGCATACCCCGTTCTTCAAGGGTTACAAGCCCCAGTTCTACTTCCGGACCACCGACGTGACCGGCGGCGTTGAACTGAAGCCCGGCGTCGAGATGATCATGCCCGGCGACCACGCCGAGATGACCGTCGAGCTGATATCCGCCATCGCCATGGAAAAGGGTCTGCGCTTCGCTATCCGCGAAGGCGGCCACACCGTGGGATCCGGCGTAGTGAGCGAGATCATAGAATAAGCGGGTTGGCGGCGGCGTCCGTCTTAGGCGGCGCCGCCTGCCGATTTTTAGGGAGCAATAATTATGGCTGATAGAATACACGTAACCCTGGGCTGCTCGGTATGCAAGAACAAGAACTACCACTTCGCCCGCGGCAAGAAGAAGGAATTCAAGATCGAGCTCAGTAAGTTCTGCCGCGCCTGCGGCAAGCAGACCGCTCATAAGGAAGTAAAGTCCTGATCTCTGGCCTAGGGCCGCGCCGCTTCAGGGGCCGGGCCCCTCAGGCGGCCTTCAGTGGGAGCGTCGGTTAACGGTAAACCACCGGTCTCCAAAACCGGTACTGAAGGTTCGATTCCTTCCGCTCCCGCCAGATTTTAGCGCCGTTACCGTCGAACTATGAAAAAAATTCAAGGTTTCTTCACTTTTCTCAAGCAAGTCTACGAAGAACTGACCAAGGTGACCTGGCTGGGCAAGAAAGACGTGATCCGCTCCACCGTCGCGGTCAGTTTCGTCGTGATCCTGGTGTCCATCTATATCAGCCTGGTGGACTTCGGCCTTAATACCGCGTTGAAGGCTATCCTGGGAGGCCGCTAAATGGCAGATAAAGCCTGGTACGTGATCCACACCCGCACCGGTTTCGAGGAGCGGGTTTTCAAGCTCCTGAAGTCCAAGATCGACGGCAACGAATTCTCCGGCCGCATCGCGCAGGTCCTCATTCCCACCGAGGACGTGATGCAGGTCAAGAACAACCAGAAGAAAGTCTCCAAGCGCAAATTTTTCCCGGGCTACGTCCTGGTGGAGATGGACCTCGACAACAACACCTACTGGGCCATCCGCGGCGTGCAGGGCGTCAGCGGCTTCCTGGGCGACCCCAAGCCCGTGCCGATGGGCGAAGATGAAGTGCGCCAGATCCTCGAGCTGATGAATTCCACCAGCGCCGAGAAGCCGAAGCCCGCCGTGCAGTTCGAGAAGGGCGAGAACGTACGCATCATAGAAGGGCCGTTCAAGCACTTCATGGGCCTGGTGGAGGACGTCAACGAGGCCAAGGCCAAGCTGCGCGTCACCGTCACAGTGTTCGACCGCCCCACCCCCGTGGAGCTGGATTTTCTGCAGGTAGAGAAAGTATAAGTCCGAGGCCGCAGCTTCAGCGGCTGAAAGGCGTCCGTGTTACGCGGGCGCCCTGGACAAAGCAGAATTAGAAAGGAGACTTAAGGGATATTATTCCTTAAATAATTACTATGGCTAAAGCTAAAGCGATAAAAACGTTCATCAAATTGCAGATCCCGGCCGGCTCCGCCAACCCCGCGCCCCCCGTGGGTCCCGCCCTCGGCCAGCACGGCGTCAACATCATGGACTTCTGCAAGCAGTTCAATGAGAAGACCCGCAAGCTCGAGCAGGGCGTGCCGATCCCCGTGGTCATCACGGTCTTCGAAGACAGGACTTTCACCTTCATCACCAAGATGCCCCCGATGTCGGCCCTCATCAAGAAGGCCGCCGGCCTCGCCAAGGGCTCCGGCACCCCCAACAAGGACAAGGTCGGCAAAATGACCCTGAAGCAGGTTGAGGAAGTGGCCAAGATAAAGCTCCCCGACCTGAACACCAAGGACGTGAAGCAGGCCATGGAGATGGTGAAGGGCACCGCCCGCAGCATGGGCGTGGACATAGTCTAAAAAGTGAATCCGGCGGCGCGCGCCGCCGCCGGAAAAGTAGTATAGTTTTTGTGACCGCTGTCGCTCGCGACGGCGGTCGCGGATTACGAGGAAGCGGGACCTTCCCGCGCTGAACCTCGGGGGCGAAAGCCCTGGAAAAAACAAGGAGAAACAAAAATGGGCAAGAGAATAGAGAACCTGAAGAAAGGCCTGGACCTCGCGAAGAAGTACTCCGTGAAGGAAGCCGTGGCCCTGATAAAGAAGACCTCGAACGCCAAGTTCGACGAGACCGTGGAGGTCCACCTGAAGCTGGGCGTCGACGTGAAGCAGAGCGACCAGCAGGTGCGCAGCACCGTGGCCCTGCCCCACGGCACCGGCAAGACCAAGAAGATCGCCGTCATCGCCAAGGGCGAGAAAGAGAAAGAGGCGCAGGCCGCCGGCGCGGACGTCTACGGCGGCGCCGAGCTGATAGAGAAAATATTCGGCGGGTTCATGGACTTCGACATCCTCGTGGTCACCCCCGACATGATGAAGGACGCCGCCAAGCTGGGCAAGACCCTGGGCCCCAAAGGCCTGATGCCCAACCCCAAGAGCGGCACCGTCACCTTCGATATCGCCAAGACCGTCAAGGAACTGAAGGCCGGCCGCATCGAGTTCAAGGCCGACCCGCAGGGCATAGTGCACGCCGTCGCCGGCAAGGTCTCCTTCTCCGAGGAGAAGATCGCCGAGAACGTGCAGGCCGTCATCGACGCCGTGCTGAAGGTGAAGCCTTCCGCCGCCAAGGGCGTCTACATGCAGTCGGTATTCGTGAGCTCCAGCATGGGGGCGGGTTTCCCCGTCGTCGTGGTGGAACAGAAAGCCTAAAACAAACAAAAGACCCGCCGGCAAAACCGGCGGGTTTTTTTAACGTATAGCGTTAGAGGGGATCAAAATGCGCAAACTGAAAACACTGGCCGCCGCTGCGGCGATGCTGATGTCTGCGGTGCCGGCTTTCGCCAGCGAAGCGGACCTGGTCATACCCGACCTGGCCTCCGTGATGTTCCTGGGCATGAACGGCCACAACCTGCTGCTCGCCGGTCTGGTGATCTGCGTGCTGGGCGTGGTGTTCGGCCTGGTGCAGTCCATGCAGATCTCAAAGCTCCCCGTGCACAAGTCCATGCTGGACATCTCCGAGCTGATCTACGAGACCTGTAAAACCTATCTTATCACCCAGGGCAAGTTCATCGCCATCCTCTGGGTCTTCATCGCCGCCATCATGGTGTGGTATTTCAGCCGCGAGATGGAAGCCATGAAGGTGTCCATAATCGTGCTGTTCTCCATCGTCGGCATTTTGGGCTCCTACTCGGTGGCCTGGTTCGGCATCCGCATCAACACCTACGCTAATTCCCGCACCGCCTTCGCCGGGCTTAAGGGCCTGCCCTTCCCGACCATGGCGATCCCGCTCAAGGCCGGCATGTCCATCGGCATGCTGCTCATCTCCGTCGAGCTCGTCATGATGCTCGTCATCCTGCTCTTCGTGCCGGGCGACTACGCCGGCCCCTGCTTCATCGGCTTCGCCATCGGCGAGTCGCTGGGCGCGGCGGCCCTCCGTATCGCCGGCGGCATCTTCACCAAGATCGCGGACATCGGCAGCGACCTGATGAAGATCGTCTTCAAGATCAAGGAAGACGACGTCCGCAACCCCGGCGTCATCGCCGACTGCACCGGCGACAACGCCGGCGACTCCGTGGGCCCCACCGCCGACGGCTTCGAGACCTACGGCGTGACCGGCGTGGCCCTCATCACATTCATCCTGCTCGCCGTCGCCAACCCCCAGGACCAGATCAAGCTGCTGGTCTGGATCTTCGTCATGCGCATCGGCATGATCGTCACGAGCGCCTTCTCCTACTGGCTCAACGGCCTGATCGCCCACGGTATGTACGGCGACGCTAAGAAGTTCAACTTCGAGCACCCGCTGACCATGCTGGTCTGGCTGACCTCGGTGGTCTCCATCGGCATGACCTACCTGCTCAGCTACCTGCTCATCCCCGAGCTGGGCGACGGCACCATGTGGTGGAAGCTCTCTACCATCATCACCTGCGGCACTATCGCCGGCGCGCTGATCCCGGAGCTCGTGAAGGTATTCACCTCCACCAACTCCGGCCACGTGCGCGAGGTGGTGACGGCCTCCAAGGAAGGCGGCGCTTCCCTGAACATCCTCTCCGGCCTCGTCGCGGGCAACTTCAGCGCCTACTGGATGGGCATGGCCATCATCTTCCTGATGGGCGTGGCGTACCTCGTGTCCGACCAGGGCCTGGGCATGCTGATGATCTCGCCCGCCATCTTCGCCTTCGGCCTGGTGGCCTTCGGCTTCCTGGGCATGGGCCCGGTGACCATCGCCGTGGACTCCTACGGCCCGGTGACGGACAACGCGCAGAGCGTGTTCGAGCTGTCGACCATCGAGAGCATCCCCGGCATCAAGGAAGAGATCAAGAAGGACTTCGGCTTCGACGTCGACTTCGAGAACGGCAAGAAGTTCCTCGAGGAGAACGACGGCGCGGGCAATACCTTCAAGGCCACCGCGAAGCCCGTGCTCATCGGCACGGCCGTCGTCGGCGCCACCACGCTGATCTTCGCCATCATCCAGCTGCTGTCGTCCAAGTTCGGCGCGGCCGCGGTTACCGAGGGCCTGTCCATACAGAACCCGAAGTTCCTGCTCGGCCTCATCACCGGCGGCTCCATCATCTACTGGTTCTCCGGCGCTTCCATGCAGGCCGTGACCACGGGCGCCTACCAGGCGGTGGACTTCATCAAGAAGAACATCAAGCTGGACGCCACCGTGAAGAAGGCCAACGTGGAGGACTCCAAGAAAGTGGTGGAGATCTGCACGCAGTACGCCCAGAAAGGTATGTTCAATATCTTCCTGGTGGTGTTCTTCAGCACGCTGGCCTTCGCGTGCCTGAACCACTACTTCTTCATCGGCTACCTGATCTCGATAGCCATCTTCGGGCTGTACCAGGCCATCTTCATGGCCGACGCGGGCGGCGCGTGGGACAACGCCAAGAAGCTGGTGGAGACCGAGCTCAACGCCAAGGGCACCCCGCTGCACGACGCCACCGTGGTGGGCGACACCGTGGGCGACCCCTTCAAGGACACCTCGTCGGTGGCCATGAACCCGATCATCAAGTTCACCACGCTCTTCGGCCTGCTGGCCGTGGAGCTGGCCATCACGCTGGACCCGAAGGTCAGCCACATGCTGGCGGCGGTCTTCTTCGCCGTCAGCGTGGTCTTCGTGTGGCGCTCCTTCTACGCCATGCGCATCCCCGTGGTTAAGTAAGGGTAGCAGCCCTAACCGAAAACCCCCGCCCCCGCGGGGGTTTTCTTTTGTCCTATCACCCCATTTGGCCGGCGAGGTATGCCTTCTCCGTGCTACGCAAGTTCGAGCCTCGCGCGGCCTTGCGAAGGGATACCGGACAGCCTCCAAATATACAACTGGTTTTGTAGAATGTCTATAAGGGATTTTGGGCTTTATCGTTACCTTTATAAATTATGAGAAAGATATTAATTCTTATTCCTGTTCTCTGGTGGAGTGTTTTACCATCTGGAAATGCGCTATCTCAAGATATAAGTGATGTCAAAATAAACAGCACTACAGGCGCAGTAAAGATTTCAGAGGCCACAGGTTTCGATAAGAATGAGCGATGGATTGATTTAGAGGCGCAGTGGCATGTCTCCCCAGTAAAGTTGAAGTTCTTCAATAAAGGTGAATTGGAGAAAGAAATTGTGATTTCTTCAGAATTATATAAATCTGGACCACCAAAACAGGCTAAGGCGAAATCCGTAGATGCCACCATACACCCTGTGCCGATAATATCCAGTGATAAGCAATTTGCCGCTGTTAAGTATGTCCCAAGATCTAACGAAATTGTACGAAGATATGACATTGGCGGGGAAAATATAGAGGAGATGATTCCGACAAAAATAGTTCTGTATGACAGTAATGCTCAAAAGCTTTTTGAAAGAACGTATATTACTGAAATGATTAGAGATCCTGGCTTTCCGCCACGCGATGTGGTTGTGTATGACTCTGGAATAGTGAGGCTTGAGACAGAACTGGCGCATGAAGAAGGGGATGGAATTCCGGTTCTCCATTTGTATGCCTCTTCAGGCAGGGAACTTTTGAAAATTCCTAATGCCGAGTTCCCTTATTGGCCAGATAAAATTACGGCGTCACCAAGCGGGCGGTATTTTTCATTTGAGGCTCGTACTAAAGATAAATCTCATATAGTGTTTTTTGATGTGCTAAATGGGACATTCTGGGTTAGTGACAAACGTAACACAGTGAAAAACATAGATAATGATGGCCTTGTATCTATAGGGGTGTATTTCTCCACTGCAACTTTTCAATTGCCGCCACTGATAAAGACCACAATTAGTGGTAAATGAGCCGAAATGAGAGGGCCCAGGGGACGCTGATGACTAAATGACTATTTGCGTAGGACTAGGGAAAGCCGCCGGGGAAGCCCGGCGGTTTTATTTTGTCCCGACAGGCGGTTGTCGGGGTGGGCTGCTAGGCTATATATGTGCCGAAGGGTGGGTGCAGATGTAATACATATAAAAGTATTGACAAATAGCCATATGCGGGGTAGACTATATGAAAGAAGGGACGGCTGGTTTTGCCTGGGACGCGGACAAGGAGCGGGAAAACATAGGTAAGCACGGGGTGGATTTCGCCGCGGCCGCCAGGGCTTTCGCGGATCCCGACCGGCGCATATACACGGATCAGAAGCATAGCGCCCGCGAAGAGCGATTTTTCTGTATGGGCAGGGTGAACGGCAGGGTGCTTACGGTAAGGTTTACCTACCGCGCCTGTATTATAAGGATAATAGGCGCCGGCTATTGGCGGAAAGGGGTGAAGTATTATGAAAAAGACAACAAGCGGTGACAAACCTGTGGGGAAACTGACCAGGGTGGAGGACTTCCTTCCGCCCCCGGGCGCGCTTGCAATGCCAGAGGACACCGTTAAGGTGACACTGTCGCTCAGCCGTTCGAGCGTGAACTTCTTCAAAGAGCAGGCTCGCCGCAATCACACCAAATACCAGCGTATGATCCGCAGCCTGGTAGACACCTACACGGCGCATTACCTGCATCATTGATTTTGGGCGATAATTCCGCATACAACAAAATTGTTGTATGGGGGATCGGGTGCGAAAAGAGGTGGGGAGGGGGCGGCTCTTTTTGTATTATTAACCTTGATGTTTATCCTGAAGAAGATCATAGAGGCTTTTGTGCTGCCGCCGGGGTTCATGGTGCCGGTGATGGCGGTGCTGGGTATCTATTTGTGGAAGCGGTCGAGGGGCGGGGCGCTGGTCTGCGCGGCGCTGGCGGCGCTGATCTGGATAGGGACCAGCGGGCGGTTCTGCGACCAGCTGCTGCGGCCGCTCGAGGACGCCTATCCCGTCCCGGCCAAGCCGGAGGGGGACGTCATCATTCTGCTCTGCGGAGGCTTCAGGGGTACCCGCAAGCCGTACTCGGCCTCCGAGCGCCTGGCGCCTGGCACCCTGGAGCGCGCGGCCGCGGCCTATAAACTGCACAAGAAGACCGGCCTGCCGCTGCTGGTCTCGGGCGGGGCGCCGTTCTCCGACGAGCCGGAGGCCGAGGCGGCCGCGGCCTTCCTGCGCGAGCTCGGCGTGCCGGCCAAAATGATCCTGACCGAGACGCGCTCCCGAGACACGCTGGAGAACGCCGCTTATTCTGCGGCCATCTGCCGGGAGAAGGGTTTTAAAAAGCCGCTGCTGCTGACCTCGGCCTACCATATGCCGCGCGCAATGCTGCTTTTCACTAAGGCCGGGGCGGGGGAGATAACGCCGTTCCCGGTGGCCAGGCGGTCGGACGGGCCGCATTATTTCAACGACTGGCTGCCCGGTGCTGGTCTTGAAGCCCGGCTGGCGGGCAACGAATACTTCGGGATCATCTTTTACCGCGTTTACTACCTGTTCGCCAAGAGCTAAAATACATCAATGCAGAGCATCGTCTTCTTCGGCAAGGGCGGCATAGGCAAGAGCACTATAGCCTCCAATGTCTCCGTGCTTCTCGCCGCCGAGGGCGCCAAAGTGCTGCACGTCGGCTGCGACCCCAAGGGCGACTCCACGCTGTCGCTGGCAGGCCGCCGCATCCCGCATTTCGCCGAGGGCGGCGTCTTTTCCGGCGAGGCAGCCCTGCGCGCGAGCATCCACCCTTCTCTTTTCCCGGGCATCAGCTGCGTGGAGGCCGGCGGGCCGCAGGCCGGCGTGGGCTGCGCCGGCGCCGGGATAGGCGCGATGCTCGACATCATGAAGGAATTTTCCGTCCTGGAGAAGGACGGCTACGGCGCGGCCGTCTTCGACGTGCTGGGCGACGTGGTGTGCGGCGGCTTCGCCGCGCCGCTGCGCCGGGGCCTGGCCGGCAAGGCCGTGATTGTGGTCTCGGAAGAGCTGCTCTCCATTTACGCGGCCAACAAGCTCGTCGGGATGATAAACAATTATTCCCGCAACGGCGTCTGGCTGGCCGGCCTGGCGGTGAACGCCAAGGACCCCCGCGGGGTGCGCCTGGCGGAAGCTTTCGCGGCCGCGGCCCGCACCAGGGTGCTGGGCGTGATCCCGCGCGACCCGGCCGTGGCCCGCGCAGAGAGTATGCGCAAGCCCGTAGCCGCCTGCGAGCCGGGCAGCCCCGCCTCGGCCGCTCTCGCCAGACTTGTCGCCGCCATCCGCGCCGCCAAACGGCCGGCCCGCCCGCCCGAGATGCTGGGCGACGAGGAACTGCAGCAATTGTTCTCATCCGGCCGCGCCGCGAAGCGCCAGGCCGGGCCCTCGCGCGCCGAAGGGCTGCCGCCGGCCGAAGCGCTGCGCCGCGCCGGCTTTCAGCTCAAGGGGCTTTCCGGGGACCAGGTGGTCTGCTCGTGGACGGGGCTGCGCGGCTCCGGGGACGTCTATATCGCGCCGCTCGATTCCGCCCGCGAGGGCATGGCCCGTTTCTCAGACTGGGCGGTCTGTTTCGGCCCGGGCGGGGACGGTTCCTCCGCCAGGGAAGAGCTGGAAGCTTCTGCCGCCGCGGTTTCCTTTTTAAAGTTCGAAGAGATCATCAGGGCTTTCGGCGGCCGGGCCGAGGCGGCCGGCCAGGCCGACGGCGGCAGCACCGGCTGGAACCGCTTTGTCCGCGCCGGCGCCGCCGAGGCCGGCGGGCGCGTGGCGGACTCCGAGCTGGAGCTGGGCCAGTGGAGCAGCTTTATCCTGCCCGGGGCCGAAGAAGCCTATGTGCCGCCCGGCACCGTGCTGCTGGAGCACGGCGACGAGGAATGCCGCTTCAGCAGCTGCGAGCAGACGCCGCTGAGCGCTTACCAGAAGGCCAGGGGCGGCCTCACCGGCGGCGTGGCCGGACCATCCGGCCCCGCCCTGCCTAAGGAAACCGAGCTTCTTTTCAGCACCGGCTTCACCTACGCCGAAGCGGTGAAAGGCGACTCCGCTAAAGTGGAGCGGTCGCTCGCGGCCGCGGCGCAGTTGGCCGGTCGCGGCGGGCTGGTGGAATTTTACAATACCTGTTCCCCGATGCTGCTGGCCACTGACCTGGCGCCCTGCGTTGAGAAAGCCGCAGCCGGGGGCGCGGTAGAGATAGTGCGGGAAAATTTTAATACCTTCAACTCCGCGGGCCCGGAAAAGGCGCGCGCGCGGGCCGCCTACATGGCGCGCCGGCTGCACGCGCTGGGCAAGACCGCCCGTCGCTACGATGTGAACCTGGCCTGGCAGGGCGCCTCGCGCAGCGCCGTGGAGGAACTCCTGTCCGGCGCCGGCCTTTCTTTCGCCCCGGCGGGGGGAGACCCTTATTCCGCCATGGCCGCTTCGGCGCTGCAGGTGCTGCCGGCGCCGGACCCCGTATGCCCGCAGGCCTTCGACGCCGCCGGCCTGAAGTGGGCCAGTCCGCCGGCCCCTTATGGCCTGGCCGGCTCCCGCCTCTGGCTGGAGTGTGTCTTTAAAGCGCTGGGCCGCAAGCCGGGCCGCCGGGCCGCCCCGCCGGCCGATACCGCCCGCGACTACGCCCGCCTGGCGGCAGGCTCCGCCGGCTGCTCGGCAATTTTCGTATGCGAAGGCAGGCAGCTAGCCCGGCTCGACGGCGGGGCGCTCACCTGCGGGGTGCCGGTGCTGTCTTTCCTCGCCGAAGCCGGCTTCTCGCTGTTTTTCCTGGCGCACGAGAAAGGCGCCGCCGAGGCCCGCGCGGCACTGCGCGCGCTGCCGGCGAACCTGCGCGGGGCGCGGCTGCGCTTCTTCCGCGACCCCGCCGGCCTGCGCCGTCTGCTGGCCGCCGGCGGCCCGGGCCTGGTCTACTCCGATATACCGCTCGACCCCCGCGCGGCCGCAGCGGGCCGCACCTCTTTCTCCTCGGCGCAGTTCTCGCCGGGCTTCGCGGGCGCGGTCGCCACGCTGGACCTGCTGCTGCGGTTCTGCCGCTGGGATTTCAATGCAAAATACATCGCCGGAAAAGACCTTTAAGAAAACTTATTCCATGCCCTACCTGATGGGCTATTTCCTGGCCGCCAACGCGGTCAGCGACCTCTGCGCCGTGGTGGACGGGCTGTACTGCGTGATGAGCAAGGCCTACATGATAGCCAACCACGACCTCTTCTCCACGCTGCTCTCCGGCGACGGGGAACACCGCGCGGTCTGCACCACTTTCAGCCCGCACAGCCCGCATAAGAACCCAGACAAGCGGCTGGCCGCGGCGCTCTCCGGCATGGCCGGGAGCGGCCGGTTCGGGGCCATCGCGGTCACCGGCCTGCCTTTCTGCCGCCTGGCCGGCATGGATTACCAGGGCCTGGCTGCCGCCGTGAGCGCGAGGGTGCCGGTGGCGGGCGTGCCCGCCCTTTCCATGGAGGCGGACTGGCTGGACGGCTACGACGGCACGCTGGCCGCGCTCGCCGGGGTACTGCCGCTGACCGGCAAAAAGAGCCGCAAAAAAGTGGCCGTCTGCGGCTACTTCCTGGACCGCAATGAATTCGACCACGCCGCTAATCTTAAGGAAATGGAGCGGCTGCTGGGCCTGTGCGGCCTCGAGCTTGTTTCTGTCTGGCCGTCGGGGGGGAACTGCGCGGGGCTGTCCCGCACCGGCGAAGCCGGGCTGATAATCTCTCTTCCTTATGGCAGGAAGGCCGCCAAGGTACTGGCGCGCCGGACCGGGGCCAAACTGCTGGTGACCGGCCTGCCCATGGGTATAGCCGGGACCAGCGAGTGGCTTGCCGCGGTCCGCAAGGCCGCCGGGCTGGGCGGCCCGCTGCCTGAAAAAGCGCTCTCCGAGGCAAGGGCGGCCGCGGCAGCTATCTATCCCGCCCTGCGGGAGCTGGTCGGCAAGAACGCGCTTTTCGCCGGGGACCCGCATCTCTACGCCGCTTTCTCCGGCTTCGCGGCCGAGCTGTGCGTGCGGGTTTCAGCCGTCTTCCTGGACTGCGACCAGCGCTCACTGAGCGCTCCGCGCCCGCCGGCGCTGCGGTTCGCCCCTACCGCGGGCGAGGGGGCGGAGGCGCTCGCGGGGCTGCCGCGCCACGAGCGGCCCCACCTGGCCGTGGCCAATTCCTTCGCGGCCACCGAGGGCCTCTGCGGCGGCGCGCCGCTGGTAGAGCTGGGCTTCCCGTCTTTCGGGCATCATTGCCTCTCGGAAGAGCCGTTCCTTTTCTACTCCGGGGCCAGGGCCCTGGCGGCCCGGCTGCTCAACCGGCTGCGAGGCGTGTAGTTTAATCCTTGTAAAAAAGGTAAAATATAAGGTACCGGGAAAGAAACCCGGCGGGCGGCTTTTTCCGCCATATCACAGGAGGCTAGTTTTGTACCACCATAACGACAAACGGATCAGGGTTAACAGGAACGTTACGGCCCCGCAGGTGCGCCTGATAGACATGCACGGGACCATGCTGGGCATAAAGCCGCTCATCGAGGCCGTCACCATGGCCAAGGGCGCCGGGCTCGACCTCGTCGAGATCTCGCCGGACGCCAATCCGCCGGTCTGCAAGGTGATGGATTTCTCCAAGTTCCTCTACGAGAAAGAAAAGCAGGACCGCGAGAACCGCAAGAAGCAGAAGGCCGGCGTGCTCAAGGAGATCCGCCTCAATCCGCGCATCGCCACGCACGACCTGCAGACCAAGGTAAAGCACATCGAGACTTTCCTCAAGGAGCACAACAAGGTGCGCGTCACCGTGGTGTTCCGCGGCCGCGAGAACCAGCACCGCAACCTCGGCGAAGAGATCCTCATGTCCATCAAGGACAACCTCTCCAACGTCGGCATAGTGGAAGGCAAGCCGCAGCTGATGGGCAACCGCATGAGCATCATGCTGGCCCCGGCGCACGTCACCAAGCAGAGCCCCGGGCAGCCCGCGCCCAAACCCCTGCTCGGCGCGCAGCAGCCCGCCGCCGCCCCGGCGCCCAAGCCTGAGCCTGACCAGGAGCCCGGCTGACCTTTCCAAGCCGCCCCGAAAATTATATAATTACAGGATAAGCTGAAGAATTCACCGATAAAGAGAAAATTATGCCTAAAATGAAATCCCACAGCGGCGCGAAGAAAAGATTTAAGAAAACCGTCTCGGGTAAATGGCTGCACCGGAAAGCCGGCCTGCGCCACCTGCTCACCGGGATGTCGGCCAAGCGCGGCCGCAACCTGCGCACCGCCAAGGTGGAGGAGAAGAACTCCGCCGAAGGCCGCGTGCTGAAGCAGTCCCTGCCGTACGCTTAATAACAACAAAGGAGCCGCCCCCTTTAACCGGGTCGGAGCAGCATTATGAGAATAAAATACAGTGTAGCGCGCAACAAACGGAAGAAGAGGATTTTAAAGCTCTCCAAGGGCTATTACGGCAATAAGGGCAACCGCCTCCGCCAGGCCACGCAGCAGGTCAAGAAGTCCCTGACCACGGCCTATATCCACCGCCGCGACAAGAAGGGCGACATCCGCCAGCTCTGGATCGTCCGCCTGAACGCCGCCGCCCGCGAAGAGGGAATGTCTTACAGCCGGTTCATGGATGGCCTGCACAAGGCCAACATCATGCTGAACCGCAAGATGCTTTCCGAGATCGCCATCCGCGACCCGCAGTCTTTCAAGCAGCTGGCCGAGATCGCCAAGAAAGCCATCCCTACCGTCAAGAAGCTCGTCGGTACCGAGCGCTAGGGACACGCCGTGAACGCCACGGAGTGGAAGGAAAAACTGTCCGCAGTACGGGACAGTTTTTCCGTTTCTATGAGCGCCAAGCCCCTCGACGCCGAGGCGCTGGAGCTGCGCTACCTGGGCCGCAAGGGCGAGCTGGCGCTGCTGCTGCGGGACCTGAAAGACATCCCGCTCGAGGAGCGCAAGCCGCTGGGCGCGCTGGGCAACGCCGCCAAGGCTGATCTGGAGGCGAAGCTCGCCGAGCTGAAAGGCGCCGCGCCAGCCGCGGCCGCCGCCGCGCCGGGGCTGGACCTGACCCTGCCCGGGCAGCCCTTCCCCAAGGGCAGCCTGCACCCGCTCACGCATACAATGAACCGCCTGGCGGAGGGTTTTTTGAAGCTGGGCTTCACGATGGCGGACTCGCCGCTCGTCGAGGACGACTACCATAATTTCGAGGCGCTGAACTTCCCGCAGTACCATCCGGCGCGCGACATGCAGGACACTTTCTACGTCGACGCCAAAGACGCGGCCGGCAAGTTCCTGCTGCTGCGCACCCACACCTCCAACGCGCAGATCCGCGCGATGGAAAAACAGGAGCCGCCTATCCGCGTGTTCCACACGGGCCGCGTGTTCCGCTCCGAGGCCGTGGACGCCAGCCACTCGTTCGCCTTTCACCAGATAGAGGGCCTCTACGTCGATAAGGGCGTCAGCATGGCCGACCTGAAATGGACGGTGGACGCCTTCATGAAGGACCTGTTCGGCTCCGGCGTGAAGACGCGCTTCAACCCGTCGTATTTCCCTTTCGTGGAGCCGGGCGCCGAGGTGGACATGAGCTGCGTGTTCTGCAAGAGCGGCGCCGGGCGCTGCCCGGTCTGCAAGGGCTCCGGCTGGCTGGAGGTGATGGGCGCGGGCCTGGTGCACCCCAACGTGCTGAAGTCCTGCAAGTACGATCCCGAGAAGTGGAGCGGCTTCGCTTTCGGCGCGGGCATAGAGCGTTTCGCCATGCTGCTCTACGGCATCAGCGACATGCGCATGCTCTACGAGAACGATCTGCGCGTCCTTAAACAGGTACAGTAAATGAAAATCCTTTATTCCTGGCTGGCAGACTTCATAGAGAACCCGCCGCCGCCGCAGGACGTGGCGGCGAAGCTCAACCGCATCGGGCTCAAGGTGGAGGAGCTGCAGAAGACCGGGGCGGCCTTCAGCGGCGTCTGCGTCGGGCAGATCCTGAAGATCGACAAGCACCCGAACGCCGACAAGCTGGCGCTCGTGGACGTGCACGACGGGGCCGCGACCCTGCGCGTGGTCTGCGGCGCCAAGAACATAGCCGTGGGCCAGAAGATCCCTTTCGCCAAGGTGGGCGCGCAGCTCGCCGAGGGCGAGCTGAAGAAAGCCAAGATCCGCGGCGTGGAGTCCGAGGGCATGATCTGCTCCGCCGGGGAGCTGGGCCTCGAAGGCTACGACAATTCCGGCATTCTGGTGCTCTCCGACGCGGCCGTTGTGGGCGCGGACGCTTCCTCCCTTTTTCCGAAAGCCGACTACGTGCTCGAGATAGAGATCACGGCCAACCAGGGCTACGCGCTGTCCCATTACGCCATAGCCCGCGACCTCTGCATGTTCTACGGGCTCAAACTCAAAGCTCCCGCCGTGCCCGCGCTGGAAGCGGCCGGCGAGCCGGTGCCCGTCGAGGTGAAGGTGCCGGACCTGTGCACCCGCTACGGCGCCATCGTCATGAAGGGCGTGAAGGGCGCCAGGACGCCCGAGTGGATGGCCGCTCGCCTGCGCGCCATGGGCTCCAACCCCAAGGGCAGCCTGCTGATAGACGTTTCCAATTATGTCATGTACGAGCTCGGTCAGCCGACGCATTGCTTCGACGCGGCCAGGCTGGCCGGCCCCAGGATCATTGTCCGCAAGGCCCTGCCCGGCGAGATGCTAAAGACCCTCGACGGCCAGGACCTGAAGCTGGACCCCGGCATGATGGTCATCGCCGACGCCTCCAAGCCCGTGGCGCTGGCCGGCGTTATGGGCGGCCTGGACTCCTCGGTCTCCGAAGAGACGGACTACATCCTTATAGAGTCGGCGCGCTTCAAGCCGTCCACCGTGCGCCTGGCCTCCAAGGCCGCCGCCTTGAAGAGCGAGTCCTCCTACCGCTTCGAGCGCGGCACCGACCCGGAGCTGCCGCTGAAGGCGGCCCGCCGCCTGGCCGGCCTCATCCTCGAAACCGCGCCCGGCGCCAGGGTGGAGCAGGTCAGCGACAATTACCCCGTGAAGTACCAGCCCCCGGTGATAGAAGTGGACCCCGCCAGGGTGAACGCCCTGCTGGGCACCGGTATCGTCGACGGCGAGATCTTCGCCTGCCTGAAGGCTTTCCAGCCGGACCTGAAGGAAGGCAAGCCGTGGAAGTTCACCGTGCCCTCCTGCCGGCAGGACATAGAGATCATCAATGACGTGGCCGAGGAAGTGGCCCGCTACGTAGGTTACGACGTGATCCCTTCGGCCTCCAACATGCCGATGCGCCCCTCCACCGTAACGCCGCTGTGGTCCGCGACCACCGAGCTGCGCAATGCGCTCGCCGCGCTCGGGTTCAGCGAGGCCTACAACTACGATTTCGTCTCCGCCAAAGAGCTGCAGGTCTGCGGCCTCGCTCCCGAGGAAGCGCTCGCGGTCAAGAACCCTCTGTCCTCCGACTACCTGTACCTGCGCCCGTCGCTGCTGCCGGGCCTGCTGAAAGCTTTGCGCTACAACCTCAACCGCGGCCGCGACGGCGCCCTGCTCTTCGAGCTCGGCACCGCCTACGCGCGCAAGGAAGCGGGCAAGGCCGAGGAAGTGTACTGCTCCGGCCTGATCTGCGGGCCTTTCCCCGAGGAGGGCTCCTGGCAGGGCAACGGCGGCTGCGCCGACTTCTACGCCCTTAAGGGCGTGATGAACCGGCTGTTCGCCGGGCGCAGCGGCTTCCGCTTCGAGAAGCCCAAAAAAGCTCCCGCCTATTTCCAGCCGGGCCTGTGCCTGGAGATGAAATTGGGGGGCGGCTCCGCCGGCTACCTGGGTAAATTATCCAAGGCCGCCTGCTCCGCCTCCGACCTGAAGGACGACGGCGTCTTCTGGTTCGAGATACCGCTCGGTTGCCTGGCCGTGGCCGGCAAGACCGAATTCTGGCAGAAGATAGTTAAGGTGAAGCCTGTCTCGGCGTTCCCGCAGAACTGGCGCGACCTTTCCATAGTGCTGGAAGAGAGGCACGAATGGTATGACCTCGAACGCTCCTTCTCCGGCGTGCAGGACCTCGCGTCCGCGCGGCTGGTGGACGTCTACAAGGGCAAGAACATACCGGCTGGCGAGCGCAGCCTGACCATCCGGTTCACCTTCTCCTCGATGACCGCCACTCTTAACGACGCAGAGGTGGGCGCCCGCATGACGGCCATCCTCGACAAGCTGGCCAAGAACTTCTGCGCCAAGCTGCGCGCCTGACATGAAGCGCAAGCTCGAAGGCGTCTGCTCCAAGGAAGTCTCCTTCAAGGTAGTGGGCGGCCGGCTGAAAGACGTTGAATTCTACAAGGGCTGCCCCGGCAACCTGAAGGCCATGGCCCTGCTGCTGGAAGGCATGAAGGTCAAAGAGGCCGCCGCCAAGCTCAAAGGCATTACCTGCGGCGACCGCCCCACCTCCTGCTCCGACCAGCTGGCCAGGGTGCTGGAAAAGCTCGTGAAACTCAAAAAATAAAGCCGCTCAGCCGCCGCGTGAACGCCGGGACTGCCCCGGCGTTCTCTTTTGCCGGGCCACAAGGCCGCCGCCGGCTGGGCCCTATTGCTCATGCCGGGTTAACGCCCGCGCGCTATAATTAATAAGTAATGCGCGTACTATCCTTCATGCTCACGCTGCTGCTGGCCTGCTCGCAGGCGGCGCTGGCCATAGATCCGCCAGAAGCGCTTTCCGGCGCGCGGGGCAGTTCGGCCGGCATAGACCCGGCGCTAGGCATAGATAACCGGCAATTTTCCCCTGAGCTGGTGGGCGCCATGCGGGCGCGCCTGAGCGGCGCCAAGGGGCCCGCACTGCTCGGTTTCAGCTCCAAGGGCCTGCCGGCTTCCGGCAGCCCCAGGGTGCTGGTGCTGCTGGTGGAGTTCGACGAGTACCCGGCCCGTCCCGGCGACACGCCCGCGGCGATGCGGGACCGCATTTTCGGCGCCGGGGGGGACTTCCCTTACGAAAGCCTCAGCGCCTACTACCGGCGCTCTTCCTTCGGCAAGCTGAAACTGGACGGCGACGTGCTGGGCTGGTTCAAGGCCGGGCCCCGTTCGGCGGTGACCGAGAACCGGCAGGGGCGCGAGGATCTGATAAAAAAAGCGCTGCTGCAGTACAAGGACCGGGATTTCTCTCAGTACGACAGCGACGGCGACGGCGTCATAGACTACTTCGCGGTGATCTGGACCGGGCCGCTGGGCGAGTGGGCCACTTTCTGGTGGGGCTGCGCGCCTTTCTTCAGCGACAAGACTTTCACCGTCGGAGGCAAGAAACTCAACGCCTATTCCTGGCAGGGTGTAGTCTCCAAATGGGACGACCCGGCCGCGGCCTTCAAGATAAAAACCCTGATCCACGAGACCGGCCACGCGCTTGGGCTGCCGGATTATTACGATTACAAGCCCGAAATGGGACCCAAGGGCGGGCTGGGCTACTTCGACATGATGGATTCCACCCGCTACGATCACAACTGCTTCAGCAAGTTCATGCTGGGCTGGATAGAGCCGCGGGTTATCCGTACCGCAGGCGAGTTCACGCTGCGCCCGTCCACCGAGGCCGGCGACTGCCTGCTGCTGCTGCCGCGCGGCGGTTCCGACCCCTTCGGCGAGTTCTTCCTGGTAGAGACCCGCAGGCGCACGGCAAACGATACCGAGAATTCCCTGGCGTCCGGAGGCCTGGTGGTCTGGCACGTGGATGCCAGGCTCAACGCCGCCGGCGATAACTTCCTCTACAACAACCAGTTCGCGGAACACAAACTGCTGAAGATCCTTGAAGCCGACGGGCTGGAAGAGCTGGAGAGCGGCAAGAGCAGTTCCTTCGGTTACATGGATTTCTACCTCAAGGGCGCGGCGCTCGGCCCGGACACTATCCCCTCCAGCCGCCTCTACGACGGCACGGATACCGGCCTCAGCCTGCTCTCCAAGGGCGGGGACTACGAGGTGCGGTTCAGCGTAGGGTTTAAATAGGAAGCGTTTTAAAGCCGGGAAGGCCGGCCTTATTCGCTTTTCAGGACAGCCCGGCAGGCCGGTTGTAAGGCAGGCCCCGTTGCCGCTATAATAAGACTTGCCGGGGGGGCGCGGCCGGCGGCAAATGACACCACGAACCATACAGTCGATCCTTTCTTTTTTTCTCCTGGCGGCCGTCCCGGCCGCGGCGGCCGACCTGGCCGGCAAGACCTATTATATTTCCGATGGCCCCGCCTGCGAGGCTAAAGGCGCGCCCCGCGCCGAGGCCGGAGACCTGGCCGCCCTGAAAAAACGCCTGGTTGGCAAGACCGGCGTTTACTGCGTCAGCTGGCGGCTGGAGAAAGCGGACTGGGAAGGCCTGCGCGACCCGGCCATCTACCTCGGCCGGGTGGCCGATGTCAGCGAACTGTACCTCGGCGGCCGCAAGATAGGCCTGACCAGCCAGATCCCCGCCCGGGGCTGGCACTTGCACGCGCTGCACAGTTCGTATTACCTGCCGCCGTCGCTGCTGGCCGGCGGCGGAGACCTGACGCTGAAGATAGACAAGTTCTTCCGCGCCGGCTCCGGCCCTCTCGACGAGATAAAGCTGGGGACCTGGGACGATATCCGGCGCGAGACCCGCTGGCGCAACTACCTGCAGACCGACCTGCTGCTGCTGTTCTCCATCCTGTTCCTGTTCGTCGGCGCGCTCATCCTGGGCATCTTCAGGCGCCATCCGAACTTCTCTACCTACCGCACCTTCTCCTTCGCCTGCGTCACCGGCGCGCTGTTCTCGCTGTCGCTGAGCCGGGTGCTCTATTTCTTCATCAGCGACTACGCCGCGATCTACAAGTACAACTGCACGGTGGGCGCCCTGTTCTTCTATTTCTTCCTGACTTACTTCTACGGCACGCTCAGGTCGGCGCATTATTTCAGGGCGGTCAACGGCTGGGGTACCGGCGTGTTCCTGGCCGGCATACTGTTCAGCCCGACGCTGAAGGGCACCGCGGATTTCTACGCGGCCTGGCTGTTCTTCGCCTATTTAAACCTGCTGCTGGTGCTGGGCCATACACTGTATTCGCGCCGCGAGCTGCCGGACTATCTCAGCCGCGCCGCCGGCACGGCCCTGCTGTTGACGGCTTTCACTCACGACATTTTGGTCTACGTCGACCTGGCCTCCGGGGCCAACTGGATCCCGTACGCTATCTTCCTGGTACTGTTCGCCTTCGTGTTCATAGTCCTGACCGACATGGGGCAGATCTACCTGGCCGCGTCGCGCACCGCTTTCGCCGTCAGGGAGCGCAACAAAATGCAGGAGGACCTGACGCGCGTGGCCAGCATCGCCGCCGTAGGGCAGATGGCTTCCCAGGTGGCGCACGACATCCGCTCGCCGCTGGCGGCGCTGGACGCCTCGCTGAAAAGCGCGGCGCAGCTGCCGGAAGAACAGCGCGTGATGGTGCGGCACGCCGTAAACCGCATCCGCGATATCGCCAATAACCTGCTGGAGAAGACCCGCAGCAGGCCCGCCGACGGCCGGCCGGGGGCCGCAGGGGCGCCGGAACTGTGCCTGCTCTCGAGCGTGATAGACCCGATAGTCACCGAGAAGCGGCTGCAGTTCGGCGGGCGCGCCGGCGTGAACATAGATCTGGAGCTGACGCCGGAATCCTACGGCCTGTTCGCCATGATCCAGCCGGTGGAACTGGGCCGCGTGGTCTCCAACCTGGTCAACAACGCCGTAGAGGTGCTGGGCGAGAACGGCAGCGTCAGGCTGGGGCTCTCCCACGACGACAATAGCGTGCTGCTGACGGTCGCCGACACCGGCAAAGGCATATCCCCGCAGGTCCTGGCCAAGCTCGGTGCTCGGGGCGCCACCTTCGGCAAGGCCGACGGCTACGGCCTCGGACTTTACCACGCCCGCACCGCGGTAGAAAGCTGGGGCGGAACGCTTGAGATAGGGTCGCAGGAAGGCAAGGGCACGACCGTCACCGTTAAACTGCCCAGGGCCGAGGCGCCGGCGGATTTCGTGCGCGGGCTGTACCTGGTCCCCGGCAGCCCGGTAGTGGTGCTCGACGACGATTCCACCATCCACCACATCTGGCAGGGGCGCTTCAAGGACGCGGGCGTCCTGGAGCGCGGAGACATAGACGTCATACATTTCATCGAGCCGGTGCGGCTGCGCAAATGGGTGGCCGCCAACCCGGAGAAGGCCGCCCGCGCGCTGTACCTCTTCGACTACGAACTGATCGGCTGCCCGGACACCGGCCTGAGCCTGGCGCGCGAGCTGCGCCTGGGCTCCAAGGTGATCCTGGTGACCAGCCGCCACGAGGAGAAGCCGGTGACGGACGAGGCGAAAGCCCTGAAGATCAGGGTGATACCGAAGAGCCTCGCCGGGCTTGTGCCGGTCTCGGTCAGGTCCGCCGACCGGCCGGCGCGCGCCGTGCTGCTTGACGACGACATGCTGGTGCAGATGAACTGGAAGCTGGCCTCCAAGGCGGCGGGGGTGGACTTCAGCGCTTTCGAAACCCCGGAGGAATTCGCCGCCGGCCTCGAGGGGCTGCCCAAGGACACGCCGCTCTACATCGACTCCGAGCTGGGCGGCGGCGTTAAGGGCGAGGAGGTCGCGAAAGACCTGCGGGACCGGGGCTATACCGACCTGACGCTGAGCACTGGCCACTCGCCGGAGAAGTTCGCCGCGCTGGCCTGGCTGAAGGTGGCAGGCAAGGAACCGCCCTGGAACTGACGGGCAAAGGAACTTTATGAAGCGTTTAGTGCTTATGCTGCTCGCGGCCGCGCTGGCCGCGCCGGCGGCAGCCGGGGATTTCCGGGACGAGACTATCTACCTCGCCATTACCGACCGCTTCGTGGACGGCGACGCCGCCAATAATAACCTTTACGGAGACGAGTATGTGCCCGGCAACCTGCGCTATTACCAGGGCGGGGACTTCCGCGGGCTCATAGATAACCTCGACCACATCAAGGGGCTGGGCTTCACGGCGGTGTGGATCACGCCGCCGGTCATGCAGCCGCCGGGCCGTTACGTGAACGGCTCGCAGACCTACGACGCGGCCGGCTACCACGGCTACTGGGCCTGGGATTTCTCCAGGATAGACCCGCACCTGGAGTCCAAGGGCGCGGCCTACCCGGACCTCATCAAGGCCGCCCACGCCAAGGGCATAAAGATAATACAGGACGTGGTGCTCAACCACGGCCACGGCGGGGATACGCACCCCTCGGTGAAGTGGCACAACGAGCGCGGTACCGTGCGCGGCGGGGGGAAGACCTTCGACTATTACGCCGACGACAAGAACTGGTTCAACCGCAAGGGGCCGGCGCTGGCCGACCTGCTGGACTTCAACGACGAGAACCCCGAAGTCCTGAAATGGTTCAGCGGCATCTACGCCAAGTACCGCGACATGGGCGTGGACGCTTTCCGCATAGACACGCTGGGCTGGATGAGCAACGCTTTCTGGCGCGGCTTCGCCGCCGAGATGCATAAGGGGAAGAAGGACTTCTTCCTGTTCGGCGAGGCCTGGACCAATGACGACTTCAAGATGCTGGGCGCCTATACCAAGCTGTCGCCCGGCGAGCCGATGAACAGCTCCATCGCCGCGCTGGACATGCCGCTGTCGGCGATGGGGGACTGGGGCCCGCTGGAGAAGGTCTTCAAGGGCGGGGATTACGCCGCGGTAGACGGGATACTGAAGCACGACGGGGAATACCGCGACCCTGCCTACAACGTCACCTTCCTCGATAATCACGACAAGCCGCGCTTTAACGGCGGGAACGGCGAGGGCTCGCCCGCAACGGCCGAGCAGTATTACGACGCGCTGAACTTCTATTTCACGGCGCGCGGCATCCCTTGCGTCTTCTACGGCACCGAGGTGCGCATGCCCGGCGGCAACGACCCGGGCAACCGCGACTACCTCGGGGTGGCCGGTATAGAGCGGGCCAGGACGGACCCCGTGGCCAGGCATCTGCGAAAGCTCAACGCCCTGCGCGCGGCCGCGGCTCCGCTGCGCAAGGGGCGGCAGGCGCCCCTGCTGGCCGCCGCCGACCAGTACGCCTTCCGCCGCGACTACGCCGGAGAGACGGCGGCCGTGTTCCTCAACAAGGCCGGAACGCCGGCCGCGCTGAAGGCCGCGGGCCTGCCCGACGGAACTTACCGCGAGCTCTACACCGGGGTCACAGCCACCGTCAGAGGCGGGACCCTCGTGGCCGAAGTCCCCGCGCACGGGCTGCGAGTTTTTGTAAAGGGTATAATAAAGGGGTTGCCGTGGGAGCTCCCCGGCGGGCCGGAGGCCAAATGAAGAACCGCAAAATTAAAGAACTGCTCGAAGGGCAGTGGGTACTGGAGGGCGCTGGCGTCAAGCTCAAGCGCATGTTCGGTTTCGGCAATACGGAGCTGACCGACCCTTTCCTGCTGCTGGACCATTTCGGCTCGGCCAACCCCGAAGACTACATGGCCGGCTTCCCGTGGCACCCGCACCGCGGCATCGAGACCATTACCTATATGCTCGAGGGCACGGTGGAGCACGGCGACTCCCTGGGCAACAAGGGCGTGATCAGCGACGGCCAGGTGCAGTGGATGACGGCCGGCTCCGGCATCGTGCACCAGGAGATGCCCAAACGCCACGACTCTCCTACCCGCGGCATGCAGCTTTGGGCCAACCTGCCCAAGAAGCACAAGATGGTCCGCCCGCGCTACCGCGACATCAAGGCGGAGGACATGAAGCTCTACCAGGGCGAAGGCTTTACGGTCCGGATAATCTGCGGCGAATACGGCGGTGTGCAGGGTCCGGCCGAGGACATAGTGATACAGCCGTGGTACTTCGACGTGCAGGCCAAGCCCGGCTCCGAGTTCACCCTGGACCTGCGCCCCGAGGATAACGTGCTGGTCTACGTTTTCGAGGGGGCCGGTTCCTTCGAGGGGAAGAGCGGGCAGGCCGTGCCCGCCGGCAGAGTGGCTGTGCTGGAGGACGGCGACGCGCTGGCCTGCGTGGCGGGCAAGGACGGTATGCGCTTCCTGCTGATGGCGGGCAAGCCGCTGAAGGAGCCCGTGGCCTGGCGCGGCCCGATAGTGATGAACACCGAGAGCGAGCTGAAGCGCGCCTTCGACGAATACCGCAAGGGCACTTTTATCAAGGGTTGAGAGCGAAAGGAGCGGGTATGGCTATTGAAGTGCAGTATCCGGATTTCCAGGGACGGCGGCTGTCGGTGGAGCCGGCCGGGTTTTTCAGCGGGCCGAAGCTGCTGCTGAACGGCGACCCGGTAGAGAAGAGCGGCGGCGTTTACAAGGCGGATTCGGATTCCGGCGCGGCTGCCGAGATCCGGTTCAAATACAATTACCTGGACCCGGTGCCGCGGGTGCAGATAAACGGCGACACGGTGGAGCTGGCGCGGCCCCTGGCCTGGTATGAATACGCGTGGATGGGTCTGCCTGTCATCCTGATACTGCAGGGCGGCCTGATCGGCGGGCTGATCGGCGGCTTAGCCGCCGCCGCCAGCGGCCGGATCTTCCGGAGCGACCGCGGCAGCTTTGCCAAGTACGCGCTGTCGGGCCTGGTCTCGCTTGGCGCGGCCGCCGTCTTCGCAGCCATCGTCATCTTTCTGCAGTCCCTGCTGCCGCCCCGGCAGTAGGCACGCGGGGCATCCGCGCAGTGTCACTGTCTGCGCAGCAGCAGGTAGAGGATGCCCCTGTAGACGCAGTAAAACAGGAACAGCGTGGCGCCCAGAAGCAGGAACGGCTTGAACTTAAGACCCAGGTTGCCCACCGCGATGGTGGCCACGGCGCCGGGCAGCACGATCAGGTCGAAGAAAGATTTCACGTAAGGGATGGGCTTGTACTCGAAGCCCTGGCTGAGCACTTCGCTGCCCATTAACGACATGGCGGCGGAGCGCTTTAGTTGCGCGGCGAAGAAGGCCGTATCGGGCCCGGATTTGGCTTTTTCGGAATACTCGCGGGTCAGGGCGTCTAGGCTGCCGGTCTTGATGGCCAGCAACTGCAGCAACTCATGCAGTCCCGCGTCCAGCGGGTCCGCCGCCAGGGCCCGGCGCAGCGGCTCCACGGCCAGGCGGTAGAAGACCGCGCCGTCGCGCTCGGCTTTGAGCCGATAAGCCTGCGCCAGCCTGCGGTTGGCGGCAGGGTGGGCCAGGTCTTTCTTCAGCGCCAGGTTATAACAGCGTACCGCCAGGTCCAGTTCCCCGTGCTCGAGGTGCCTGTCCCCCAGCTCAACGCGCCTTTCCGCGGTTACGTCCTCTTCCATAGCTCTTACCGCAAATGCCAGTTCACCAGCAGCGGCCTTTCCGGCAGTCCCGGCGGCGGGTAGCTGTTTAGCCACGCGTCGTAGGTGTAGCTGCCGCCGCCGAAGCCGGTGGTGACGGGCTTGTTCCTGGTGCCGTAAAGATACATCCTCCTGGAGGAGTTCCCGTTAGCCGTCATGTTCGCCGAACCTCTGTTGAAAAAAACGCCGCAGACGGTAAGGTTGGCCGTCGGGTTGGTGGTCTTGCCCTGGAAAGTGATGCCGTTGGAGGCCAGGGCGGCCAGCGAATTGCCCGACACGGCGGAAGTGGTGGTGCCGCCGGTAAGCGGGTCGTAGTACAGCAGGTCGGCGACCTGGTTAGAGAGCCCGACGGTGATGCCGCCCTTGCTGGCGCTGGTGTTGCTGGTAGCCACGGTGACGCGCCCCCGCACGGTGCCGTAGAGCGTAAGGTTGACGTTATCGCCGTAGACGATCATGCCGGAGTCCGGCACCGGCACCGTTATGGTGGTGCCGACTATGGTGAAAGTTCCAGAGGACGGGTGGGCGTTAAAACGCAGCGTCCTGTCCGAGCCGGAGATCTTGTAGTTGAAATTGGCCCGGTAATAGGTGTCCTTCAGCGAAGGGTAGACCATGTCCGACGGGTAAAAATTGTAGCGTGTCCCCGTTACGGTCGGGGCGCCGGTCAGCGTGCCGTTGTAGTAAAGGTCGCCGTTGATCCTGACATTGGAGCCGGTGACGCTGAGGTTGCCGCCCACTATGAGCGGCCCGCCCATGAACGTGACGTTGGAGCCGGTGATACTGAGGTTGCCGGTCACCCACCATTTGCCGTGATAGACGATGTCCGAGCCGCTGATGGTGAACGGGCCGTTCACCAGGGTGCCGTAATCGGTCAGGTCGGAGATGAACTGCACCGCGCCGTAGAGCTGCCTGTCGGAGAGGGGGGCGGCCGCGTCGCGCCCGTATTTGCCGGAGGCGTGGATGAACAGGCGGTGCGCCTGCGGGTCCGCCTCGGTGACTACCGAGGAGAAGCCGGACGAGTAGAAGACAGGATTGCGCGCCAGGGCGTCGCTGTCGTAGTGGCCCTCGTAATAGCTTTGCGAGAACTGGCGCATGAAATCCACCAGCACGTTGGAAGCCAGGCTGCCTGCCATCTTCTGCTGCTTTTCCTTGAAAGAGCTTTTCAGCAGGTTGTTCGCGGTGATCATCAGGTAGATCACGAACGGCAGCAGGAATACCGCCAGCATCGCTGCCACTACCAGGGCTATGCCTCGCCTCCTCTTCATGGTCAGCGCCTCCTCTTCAGCGGCAGCAGCGGCGGGAGTATCTCGGTGCCGAGCGCCGCTTCCGCGGTGCGGTCGCGGTTCTGGTCAGTTTCCATCTGGAGCGCCACGGAAGCGATATAGCGGCGCTCGTCCTCCGTGTCCAGGCTGCCTGACCGGTCGCCGTGGCCCGTCGGCGGCTGCACCCAGTCTATCTCGCGCGCGCTGATCACGCCGTCGCCCTCGCCGGCGTCGCCGGTGGAGGCGGTGCCGTCCGCGCCGAGGTCTATGTTCTTGCCCAGGTCCTCGCGCTTGGAACCGAAATAAACGAGGGTGAAGGAACTTACGCCCACGGCCAGCCGGGAGTCCTGCCAGGCGCCGCCGTTGACGGAGACGCCGCGCCAAAGCTCGCGGGCGGGGGCCGCGTAGAAGATGCGTACCTGCACGTCGACGTTCCCGTCGTTGTCCTCGTCGTCGTCCTCCAGGTTATAGCCGGCCTGCCACTGCTGGTCGCGCGGCAGCGAGAATTTCAGCTGGGCGTCGTTGTCGGTGTCCGTATCCTTGATGTTGGGCACGCCGTCCCCGTCGGCGTCCGCGTCCCGGTCCCAGGCCGGGTTCCTGAGCATGTCGCAGATGAACGTGGCCGACGAGGCGGCGGCGGCCGTGAACTCGTTGGCCTCGTACAGGTCCGCCTCTGTTTTAATAATGGCCCCGCGCAGCTCGGCCGAGCCCAGCATCTTGTTCTCCGAGGTCTTGGCCGTCTTCATGAAACCCATCATGAACTTGACGAACATCGCCACGGCCACGCAGAGGATGGCCACGTAGACGATCAGCTCGGTCAGGGAGAAGCCGGCGCGGCGGCGCTGTGAATAGGTCATTAGTAGCTCACGTTGAAGTTCCAGGTGTCCACGGAGGTCTTCTTGTCGGCCGGGTCGTCCGCCCAATGGCTGGCCCGGACCTCCACCGTATGGGACGAGTAATTCTCGAAAGCGGCCGCGGGGCGGAAGAACAGCCGCTGGCCCTCGGCGTCCCAGTGGGCGGCGATGCTGGCCGAGGAGACCACTACGGCCCCGTCGAGCGTCATTGTGATGCTGTCGAGGTCGATGCCGGACTGGTTGTCGAAAAGCTTGCAGCTGATCTCAGGCAGCGGGTCGTCCGTGGTCCCGCTGGGGACCTTGTTAGCGACCGAGGGGGCGGAATGGTCGGTGGCACCCACGGAGACCGTAAAGTTCCAGGAGGCGGCGGCCTTGTATCCCGCCCTGTCGCCGCCCTCGGCTAGGACCGTGTAGGAATTGCCGTTCACCAGCCGCACCGGCAGACCAGTGGTTGGGTCCAGCCAGCGGAGCTTGCCGGTAGCCGCGTCATAGGCGAACGGGACCGTGGAGCCGTTCACCTTCAGCGTCGTCACGTCCTCGCAGACGCCGCTTGGGACGCCGGCGGAGAGCGGCGTGTCAGTGAGCACTGTCCCCACGTAGGGGACCAGGTCCGCTACGGTCCCGGACGGGACGCCGCCGGTTATGGACGGCGGGTTGAGGTCCAGGATGACGCTGCGCTGGGCGAAGGGGGAGAAGAAGGAGTCTTTGGTGGCCTGCGCGAAGATGTCATTCTCACCCTCGGTAAGGGCCATGGTCAGCGACAGGCCATGCGTGGTGAACCCGCCCAGCCCGTCAGCGGAGCCGCTGTCCAGTACCGTGCTCGGGCTGCCGCGGTAGAATTTTACGACCGACAGCGGTGAGGTTTCTCCCACCAGCTGCAGCGGCGAGAGGTTGTCGGCCCGGTATGCGGTGATGTCGGCTGGATACGGCTTGCTTATCGCCAGGGCGAAGGCGCTGGCCCTGGACGGGGAAGAGAGGTCGTAGAGATAGGAGTCGTTCTCCGGCTGCGCCAGCAGCAGCTTCAGCTCCGCGCCGCTGGCCCGGCTCTCTATGCCGGTCAGCATCTCCAGCGAGAGCAGCTCCTTCTGTGTATGTATGGCCTTGCCGTTGCGGTAGAGCGTCAGCGTCACTTCCTTGAGGTTCGTGTCCGGCGCCTCGCTGGTGGTCTTGGCTAAGGCCGTGGAGACGTAGGTGTCGTAGTAGTCGGAGTCGGAGTTGGCCTTGTAGTACCTGACCGAGGGGTCGTAGTCGTCTATCTTGTTGCCGTCGGCGTCGGTGAAATCCCGCAGGTCGCTGGTAAGCCCGTTGCCGTTCACGTCCGAAACGTCGCGCAGCTTGTAGGCCACTGAAATGGTCCAGCGGTCCACCTTGTACCTTTTCATCGCCGCGTCGATCTCCTGGAGCGAACCGAGGTAGGGATAGACGGAGCGTTGCTGCGTTACCGGGCCGAAGGTGCCGTTGAGGCCATAGCCGGGCAGCGCGGAGTCGGCGTCGAAAACGAGGTAATAGTCGGCTGTCTTCAGCTTGGTGAAGGCGGTCTCGGCCAGGCGCGTGGTATAGGTGTTCTGCTGGGTCTTGACCGTGACGAGGAACATGTACTGGTACATGTAGGCCAGGGAAAGGCTCAGCAGGGAAAGCACGAAGACGGCCATCATGGCCTCTACGAGCCCGAACCCCTTCCTAAGCCTTGTTGTCATATCATGGTCCTGGCGCTCAGTGCACGAGCTCTTTGAGCCTTTTGAGCTGCCCTCGGGCGAAGACCCAGTAAAGGGCGAAGATCAAAAGGGAATAAGCGCCCGCCGCCAGCGCCATGTTGTGGAACAGGGCCCGGTGCACCAGTTGTATGGTCTCCAGGCCGAGCTCCGGGTAGCATTTGTCGGCTATTATGAAGGCCGCCCCGTAGAAGCCGAGGAAGGCCGAAAGCAGCGAGACTACGACACCCACCCCCACGTATTCCGCCGTAAGTACTCCGAGGGTGCGGCCGCGGGGTTTATGGTGATTCTTCATATAGATATCCACAACTGCCGGGATAGACGGCACGTTTCCATGCCCCGATCCTTACATAATAGTATAACAGAGGGACGGCAATTTTCAATCCCCGTGTGGATACACTGGCCCAAGCAATAAAAAACCCCGCCGGGGCGGGGTTTTCTATTTGCGGCGTTGAGCTTAGAAGCGCACGGTGCGGGCGAGGGCCTCGTTCTCGAGGGAGATCGGGGCGACCTGCATGTCGCGGGTTTCGAGCTGGGCCGAGCGTCCGCCGAGCTCCGGGATGTACTTGGCGGCGATGGCGATCTTGGTGACGGCCTCGCCCTTGCCCTCGTTCTGGGGGGTCTTGAGCTGGACCTTGCAGCCGGCCGGGCTGTCCACGAAGTCCGTGCCGCCGCGGACCAGAATGCCTTCGATCTTGTTGGTGCGGGCGTTGAACACCGCCGAGCCGGAGTTGCCGCCGAAGGTGTCGAGGTCGGTCAGGAAGAAGGCCTTGGGGTCGGTGGTGCGCACCGAGGCGTCGCCGGCCACTTTAACCGGCAGGCCCACGGGGTGACCTATTACGAAGATGCGGTCGCCGGCCTTGAGGTCCTTGTTGCGGTTGAGGGCCAGCGGCTTGCGGCCTTCCACTTTGCGGTCCAGCTGGATGACGGCGTAGTCCGGGCCGATGCGGTTAAGCAGCGCGTTGAAGATGGCGAAGCCCGTGCCGATGATGCCGGAGCCCTGCTTGTCCAGGTCGCGCTTCACGATGCGCTTGCAGGAGTAGACGTCTTTCTGGGGCACCGTGGTGCGGGCCTGGCCGCCGGCCTGGTCCACGTTATAGCCGAAAACCATGCGGGCGTCGGCGCAGGAGGCTTCGTCCGTGATGCAGTGGCCGGCGGTGAGGACCAGGTCCTCTCCTACCAGCGTGCCGGAGCAGAAGGCGCCGATGGGCTGCTCGCTGAACTTCTCTCCGGGGCACAGTTTAAGCGCCTCGCCGAAGCCGATGGTGGCCAGGCGGACCTGGCCTCCATCGGCCTTGACCTGCTTGGAGGGCCAGAAGGAAACCACAGAGTCGGCCAGCGTGCGCATGGCGGGAGCGGACTCGAAATAGTCCAGGCGGTTGTCGTCGCCGTAGATGCTCTTGGCTTCGGCGCCGGCGAACTGCGGCAGCGTCACCGCGGCGGCGGCGAGCAGCGAAAGGGATTTGAAAAGTTTGTTCATAGGTCCTCCTGCTTATTTGCTGATTACATTATGCCGTCTTTAGCGCGTTTCAACAAAGGTCCTAGGGCCCCCGATTTAATAGTCAAAAGGTACCTTCTTATATAGGCCCTTTGCGCCGGCCCCGGCGCGCGCGGCCTGGCTTGCTGGCGGAACAGGGCGCAAAATTGCCGAGAAATATCTTTTTTTACGACGGAGAATAGGTCTTTGTGCCCAGGCCGCGGGGGGACTAAGGTCGTTTGACATTCGTCAACCCGCGTGATACAACATCTCAACAGTTCGTACACTAAGCTAGAGGAGGTCTTATGAAAACCGTCTTAACAGCAGTAATCGCGCTCTTCGTTCTCAACGGTGCCGCCGGGTACGCTCAGGATTTTGCCGGGGCGGATTTCTACGAGGGCCTCCAGAACGCCCGCGAGCAGCTCAAGCCCGCCGGCGCCGAAGTTCCGCCGCCCACCATAGTGGACTTCCAGGCCGACGAGTCGCAGGCGGCCGCCGTAAAGGACTGGACCGTGATGGTCTTCATCAACGGCAAGAACAACCTGGAAGGCGACGGCCTGGCCGACCTCAACGAGATGGAGCGCATCGGCTCCACCCGCGGTGTCAATGTCGTTGTCGAGCTGGGGCAGATGAGCACCAACCGCCTGGCCCGCTACTACGTCACCCGCGACACCGACACGGCGCGCATCTCTTCCCGCGTGCTGGGCACTGCCGCCGCTGTGGACATGGGCGACCCCGCTTCGGTAAAAGACTTCGTGCTGTGGGCCGAGCGCCGTTACCCCGCCCGCAAATTCCTGCTCATCCTCTGGGACCACGGTTCCGGCTGGCTGAAGGGCAATCCCGTCCAGCCCGCCTCGGACGCCAAGGGCATCTCCGACGACTGGACCACCGGCCATAATATAGACACTCCTCAGCTGGGCCGCCTGGTGCGCGACATCGAGGCCGCCGGCGGCAGGGTGGACCTGCTGGCCATGGACGCCTGCCTGATGCAGGTGGCCGAGGTCGCCTACGAGATGAAAGACACCCGCGTCTCCCACATCGCGGCCTCCGAAGAGATAGAGCCCGGCTCCGGCTATCCTTACGACCGGTGGCTGCGCCCGCTGGTCCGCAACCCCGGCATGGGCGCCGCCCAGCTCGGCACGACCATCGCCCGCACTTACCTGGCCGCAGCTCCCGACGGCTTCCAGGGCACCGGCCTGACCTACTCCGTAGTGGAAGTGGCCAAGATGCGCGACCTCGCGGTAAAGATGGACGCGCTGGCGAGGGCCGCCATGGCCGCCGACGACAAGGCCGCCGTGCTGCGCGCCCGGGCCGAGGCCACCCGCTACTCACTCGCCGACAACAAGGACCTGCGCCGCTTCTCGCAGCTGCTGATGCAGTACAGCGAGAAGGCCGAGGTGAAGGCCGCCGCCGCCGAGGTGGAGCGCATGCTCGCCGTGGGCCAGGGCCCTGTGGTCTTCAGCGGGGTCAGCGCCCGCCGCACCACCCTGTCGCACGGCCTGGCCGCCTACATCCCCGAGAACGCCAACGATATAAACGGCTACAGCGAACTGAAGCTCTCGGCCGACACCCAGTGGGACGAGTTCGTCAACTGGCTGCTCAGGCCCTGAGCCGCCGCTACAGATCACGAAGGCCCCGGCGGACACCGGGGCCTTTGCGCGCCCCGCTCGCCGCGGGGCTAAATCTTTACGGAGCGGGCCCGTCAGCGGCCTGCTTCCCCGTCGGCAGATTCAAGGTCCACCCTGCACTTCTTTATAAGCTCCAGCGCCTTCGCCATTTCAGGGTTGGCCGCGGCGTCGAAGAGCACCGTCTCGTCCAGTCCTTCCCCGCTCGCCTCGCCGTCCGGAGGCGCAGCGGAGTAGTTGACCTTCATGGAGCCCATGACGGTACCCTTCGCGTTGGTGAACTCTATGGAAACGATGTCCCTGATGCGGATCTCGCACGGGGATACGTATGCGGCCTCGCCCTGCGCGACCGGGGCCGCAGACGGAGCGATCAGGACCTTGTCCTGGTAAACCTCCACCCGCCTGCCCAGGCCCCAGACCGTCATCAGCGGTTCGTCGGGGTCCTCCGCCCCTCCGGAGGACGGCAGGGCGTCCCTCTCCCTGACGGTGCCGCACTTCCAGCAGGTATCGAAATTTTCTTCCAGCCGCTCCCCGCACCCGGCGCAGTGCCGGACGGCCGGCGCGGGCGCCGGGGACTCCTGCACTGCGGCGGCCTCTTCATCGCCCTCCACCTCCGGCGCATAAGTCTGCCTGGCGGCGCAGTAGCCGCAGTAGGCCGAATCGTCTTCGATGCTGCGTTTGCATTTAGGGCATATCTTCATAGTTCTCCTGGCTGTCCGCAAAGTTCGCCCGCACGGCGGAAGAACCACTCGTAAAAACGAGAAACCGCGGCCGGTTTTGGATATTATAAACAAAACGCGCGCGGCGGCGCCGGGATTTTAAAAAAATGTCCCCGGGGAAGGGGAAAAAGCCGGGTTGGATACTGACGATAACCGCGCTTATGTTCCACACAGTTTCTTTATATAATTAAGGCATGCATAACCGCATAAAGCGCCTGGAGCAGCTCGTCAACGAGGCTTCTGCGCTTATAGCCCGGCTCAAAAGTGAGAACGGGGTGCTCAAGCAGCAGGTGGAAATGCTGGGGGCGGCCCGCAGCAAGGCCTCCTCCAATACCTCCGCCGCGCGCGACCTGGCCGACTTCAAGGCCAAGGTGCGCCGCCGCCTGGAGAAGATCTGCGCCAAAATAGAGAAGGTGAACGACGCCCAGCCGGGCCTGTTCGAGGACGAAGATGAATAACCACGAATACGAGGCCAAGGTGCGCGGCCGCGTCATAAAATTTCCCGCCGTAGACGGCCTGACGGAGCTGGAGCTGGGCTCCATAGTGGCGCAGGTGGAAGAGAAGATCAACAAGATAGAAGCCAAACTCAATATCGTCGACACCTCCAAGCTGGCTATCCTCGCCGCCTACGATTTCGCCGTGGAGCTCAACAACCTCAAGCAGCGCTCCGAAACCAACCGCGAGGCGGACTCGCGCAAGGTGGAGGAAATGGTAGGCAGCCTTGAAGCCGCGCTCGGAGCTGAAGCCCCGCAGGAGAAATAGGCCGCGTCGCCGCAGTCCTTATGTCCGAACTATTTGACGAACCTCCCGCCACGGCAGAACCCGAAGGCGGTCCCGCGTTCCAGCCCCTGGCCGCCAGGCTGGCGCCTAAGGAACTGGGCGAGTTCGCCGGGCAGGAGGATATCCTTGGCCCGGGCAAACTGCTGCGCCGCGCCATCGAGGCCGACAATCTGAAGTCCGCCGTCTTCTTTGGCCCGCCCGGCTGCGGCAAGACCGCCCTGGCCCGCTATATCGCCTCCCGCGCCAACGCCAAGACCTTCGACCTCAACGCCGTGATGGCCGGCGTGGCCGACCTCAAGAAGATCATAGAGTATTCCCGCGGCCTGGGGAGCGGCCTGGCCTCGCGCCAGCGCGTGCTCCTGGTGCTCGACGAGATCCACCATTTCAACCGCACGCAGCAGGACGTGCTGCTGCCCTCCGTGGAGAAGGGCGAGATCATCCTCATCGGGATGACCACCGAGAACCCGTTCTTCTACATCAACCAGGCGCTGTTGTCGCGGTTCATCGTGGTGGAGTTCAAGCCGCTCAAGGCCGAGCACTTGTCCGCCATCTTCGACCGCGCGCTGACGCACCCCGACGGCCTGGCCAACCTCAAGCCCGAGGCCACGCCCGGGGCCAAAAAATACCTGATAGAGAATTCCTCAGGCGACGCCCGCCGCCTGCTCAACGCGCTGGAGCTGGGCGTGGTGACTACCAAGCCCGGGGAGAACGGCAGGCGCGTGATAGACGAAGGCGTGGCGCGCGAGTCCATCCAGCGCAGGAGCCTGCGCTACGACCGCAGCTCCGACGAGCATTACGACCATATCTCCGCTTTCATCAAGAGCATGCGCGGCTCCGACCCGGACGCCGCCGTCTACTGGCTGGCGAAGATGCTCGAGGCCGGGGAGGACCCGCGCTTCGTGGCGCGCCGCATTTTGATCTGCGCCTCGGAGGACGTGGGCAACGCCAACCCGATGGCGCTGGTCATGGCCCAGAGCGCCTTCCGCTCCGCCGAGGTGCTCGGCATGCCGGAGGCCCGCATCGTGCTGGCGCAGGCCGCCATCTACGTCGCCTGCTCGCCCAAGTCCAACGCCTCCTACCTGGCCGTCAACGAGGCGCAGGGCGAGGTCAACAACGGCGTAGAGCGCCCTGTGCCGCTGCACCTGCGCGACGGCTCCAAGGACGGCGCGGCGCTGGGGCACGGCCGCGGCTACAAGTACCCGCACGATTTTGAGAACCATTTCGTGAAGCAGGAATACATGCCCGACCCGAAGATCTTCTACCGCCCGACGGAGCAGGGCTTCGAGGCCGAGATCGCCAAGCGCCTCAAGCGCCTGCGGGGGGAGAAATGACCGAGCCCAGGATCTACACGGTCAGCGAGCTCAGCCAGGGCATCAAGTACCTGCTCGAGACCAATTTCCGCGAGCTGTGGGTGGAAGGCGAGATCTCGGGGCTGAAGGTCTCGTCGCTCGGGCACACCTATTTCGACCTCAAGGACGCCACTTCCAATATCTCCGGCGTTATGTTCCGCGGCTTCGCGCAGGGGCTCAAGTTCGACCTGCAGAACGGCCTGCTGGTGCGCGTGCGCGGCAACATCACCACTTACGACCGGCAGAGCAAGTACCAGCTGATGGCCAAGGCCATTGAGCCGGCCGGCATCGGCCCGCTGCAGCTGGCCTTCGAGCAGCTGAAGAAAAAGCTGCAGTCCGAGGGCCTGTTCGACGCGGCGCGCAAGCGGCCCATCCCCGCCCTGCCGCAGAAGATCGCCGTGGTCACCTCTCCGACGGGCGCGGCCATCCGCGACATCCTTTCCATCCTGCGGCGGCGCTACGCCAACATGCATATCATCATAGCACCCGTGAAGGTGCAGGGCGCGGGCTCCAAAGAGGAGATCGCCGGAGCGATCAAGGACCTCAACGCCTGCTTCCCGGACATAGACGTGATGCTGGTGGGGCGCGGCGGCGGCTCTATGGAGGACCTGTGGGCCTTCAACGAGGAGATAGTCGCCCGCGCGATAGCGGGCTCGAAGATCCCGGTGATCTCCTGCGTGGGCCACGAGACCGATTTTACGATAGCCGATTTCGTGGCCGACCTGCGGGCCGCCACCCCGTCGGCCGCGGCAGAGCTGGTGGTAAAGAGCAAGGTGGAGCTGGCGGCCAATATCGCCGGGCTCGAGAAGCGCCTGCTGCAGAGCCTGCGCATCTATTACGAGAACCTGCAGGGCAAGTTCCGCCGCCTGGCGTCCAGCCGGCCCATGATCAATCCGCTGGTGCTGCTCGAACGGCCCGTCCGGCGGCTCGACGACGCCGTAGAGGGGATGTACAGCGCTTCGGCCGACAGGCTGCGCCGCGCCGGGGAGAAACTGAATCTGCAGTCGGAAAAGCTTAAGGCGCTGAGCCCGCTCTTCCCGCTCAGGAAAGGCTACGCCATAGTGAAGGATGCCAAAGGGAAGGCCGTGAAAACTGCCGCCGCGCTGGCGCCGGGCGACAGGCTCTCGCTGCAGTTCGCCGAGGGCAGGGCCGAGGCGGAAGTGCTGGGCGGCGGGGCGGCCGACAAGCCGCGCGCGCCCAAAAAGGCCGGGGAGCCGGGCGGGGGATCCCAACAGGAGACTTTATGGTAAAAAAAGCTAACGGCGGTTTCGAAGAGAAGCTCGCGAAACTGGAAGAGATAGTGGCCAAGCTCGAGGACGAGAGTACGCCTATCGAGGAGTCGCTGACGCTCTTCGAGGAGGGCGTGACCATCTCCAAGGAGCTTTCGGTGAAGCTCGAGGAAGTGAAGCGCAAGATAGAGGTGCTCAAGAAGGACGCCGAGGGCAAGCTGAAACTTGAACAGTTCGAGGACGAAGACCGGGAAAAGTGACCGCGGCCGCCCCCTTACGCCGCCCCGCATAATTCCTGTTGACTCCCCCCGGAAATTTTATAAGATGACCTTGGGGGGATAGCGATATCCCAAACTAACATAAGGCAGCCGGCACCGCGCCTCGGGCGCGGCAGGCCCGTTGCCATCTGGGGGAAAAATGAACAAGAATAACAGGGTCACCGTGGTGGCCAGGCACGCCTACACCGAGGCCTACGCCAACTACCTGAAGAGCGGCAACCTCGCGGAAGCCACGCGGCAGGTGGCGCACGACATCTGGCAGCACCGGGGCAATAAGCCCGGCACGCCGCAGTCCGACTGGCAGGAGGCGGAACGGATAACGTCCGCCTGGCCCGACACAGTCACCGCGGCGTCCAACGCGCACATGTACGACAAGGCCATGTCGAAGACCCGCGCCTGGCTGCAGGACGTGCAGTGCGAGCTGGACTGCGACAACCTCAACGAGGCCTACCGCTCGCTGCGCGCCGTGCTGCACGCCATTCGCGACAGGCTGCCGGCTGAGGAGTGCGTCGAGTTCGCCGCGCAGATGCCGGTCCTGATAATGGGCATGTATTATGCCGGCTGGACGCCTTCTCACAAGCCGGAGAAGCTGAAGACTCCCGACGACTTCCTGGACAAGGTCGCCTCGCGGCTGCCGCCCGGCGAGGACCCGCTGCGGGTCACCACCGGCATACTGCGCGTGCTGGAACGGCATATTTCCTGGGGGGAGCTGAAAGACGTGCGCCGCAACTTCCCGGAACGCGTGCGCGAGCTCTGGGAGACGGCCTCGCCGCGCTCCCGCTGACGGCGGCCGCCGGCCGGAAAGGGCCCTTTATGGGGGGGCCCTTTTTTATTTTGTACCATATCAGCATGAAGATGCGCCTCGACGTAGCGTGCGTGCAGCGCGGCCTGTTCGAAAGCCGCGAGAAGGCCCTGCGCGCCATCATGGCCGGGCTGGTCACGGTCAACGGCAGGCCCGCCGACAAGGCCGGGCAGGCGGTCCGAGAGACCGACCTCCTGGAGCTGGCGAAGAGCGACTGCCCCTATGTTTCGCGGGGCGGGCTGAAGCTGAAAGGCGCGCTGGACTTTTTCAAGCTGGACCCCGCCGGCAAGGTCTGCCTGGACATCGGCGTGGCGACCGGCGGCTTCACCGACTGCTTCCTGCAGGCGGGCGCTCCGAAGGTCTACGCGGTGGACGTCGGCGAAGGCCAGATCCATGAGCGCATCAAGGGCGATCCGCGCGTGGTCTTCATGCCGCAGACCAACGCCCGTTTCCTGAAGCCGGAGCTGTTCCCGGAAAAGCCGGAGCTGTGCGCCATCGACGTGTCTTTCATTTCCCTGAAACTGATACTCGGCCCGGTCTTCGGCGCCATGGCGCCGGGCGGGCAGGTGATAGCCCTGGTCAAGCCGCAGTTCGAACTGCAGGCCGCGGACCTGAGGAAAGGGATAGTGAAGGACGAGGAGACCCGGCTGGGAGTGATGGACGCCATGCGCGCCTTCCTGAAGGAAAGCCTGCCCGGGGTAAAAGAAGAAGGACTGACGGACTCGCCGATAAAGGGCGCCAAAGGCAACCTGGAGTTCCTCTGGCTGCTGAAGTTAGTTTAATACCCGCCGCTGTTGAACCAAGCCTTTAATTTTTCCAGGCCCTGCTCTATCGTTACGGAGGGGGCGTAGCCCAGGTCCCGCCGCGCGGCGGAGATGTCGAACCAGTGCGCGGTGGTGAGCTGCCTGAGGATGAAGCGGTTCAGCGGCGGCTCGTCGCTGAAGCTGGCCAGCAGCCAGGCGGCCTCCATGGCGAGCGCGGCGGCGTAGGCCGCCGGGTAGGAGAGGGTCTTGGTGACCGGCTCGTTGCCGGAGGCGCCGAGGATAAGGTTGATGAGGTCCCAGTTGGGGCGCGGGTCGCCCTGCGAGATGAAATAGGCTTTGCCGGCGCAGGGCGCGCCGGGCGCCAGGCGCTGGGCGGCGCACCAGTGGGCCGCGGCGGCGTCGTCGATATAGGTGGAGTCCACCAGCTTGTTGGCGTCGCCTATTCGGCGCAGCTTCTTCGCGCGGCCGCCCTCTACGATATTGGAAACTATGTGGTTGCGGCCCGGGCCCCAGATCAAATGCGGCCGCAGCGAGACCGTGGCGAAGTCGGGGCCGTTGGCCGCCAGCACCAGCCGCTCGGCGTGGGCCTTGCTCTCGGAGTAATGGGAGTCGAAGCTGCCCGGGTACGGGGCGCTCTCGTTCCAGCCGTCCACTTCCTTTCCGTTGAAGACCACGCTGGGCGAGCTGGTGAAGACGAAGCGGGCAAGGCCGGCCGACCTGGCGCCCGCCAGCAGTGCGGCCGTGCCGTCCACGTTGGTCCGGCGGAAATCCTCGTAGCGGCCCCACATGCCCACCTTGGCGGCGGTATGGAAAACTATGTCGCAGCCCCGGCAGGCGGCCGCGGCGGCGTCTTTGGCCGCCAGGTCCCCGCGCAGGCAGTCCACGCCGAGGGCGCGCAGTTCCGGGTAATCCCCGCGCGAAAAGCTGCGCACGGAAACGCCGTTAGCCAGCAGCAGTTTTATTATTGCCCCGCCCAGGAAGCCGCCGCCGCCGGTAACGAGGGCCTTCATGCCGGCACCCCCGCGCCCAGCTTCTCCGCCGCCAGCTCCGCGAGCTTCTCCCGCGAGATCTTTGCGTTGTGGCGTATGTCCACCGGGAAGGCCGGGTGGTAGAAAATAGTTTTTATCGCCTTGGTGTGGGCCTGCGCGGCGCCTAGGGCCAGCAGTTCCAGCGTCAGCTCCGCCGTTTCCCGCTCGCCCTTTTCAAGTTCTACGAACAGCGCCGGCACCTGCCTGCCCGCCGCGCCCGCGCCGACCAGGGCCGTGCGGCGCACTTTCGGGTGGGAGTTGAAGACGGCCTCGCAGGGAATGGTGAAAAGCGTGCCTTCCGGCGTTTCCACCCTGTGGCTCTTGCGGCCGCAGAACCAGAGGCGGCCCTCGGCGTCCTTCCAGCCGCAGTCGCCCATGCGGTGATAGAGCTCGCCGTCAGTCCCCCGTATCTTGGCCAGCGCGGTGCCGGCCTCGCGGCCGAAATATTCCGGCGACACGGTGGGCCCTTTGACGGCGAGCTCGCCTATCTCGCCGTCCGGCAGGAGGATAGAGTCCGACCAGGAGGCTATCGGCTCGTCTGAGATCTTTATCACGCTGGCCTCGACTCCGGGCCAGGGGCGGCCCACGCAAACGCCGCGGCCGCGCGGCAGGGCGGCGCGCTCGTCTCCGGAGATGCAGGCCACCGGCAGCGCCTCGGTGGCGCCGTAAGGAGTGTAGACCTGCGTGCCGGCGGGGATCATACCTTTTACGCGGGCTATCACGGCATCGGAGACCGGGGCGCCGCAGGAGATGACGCGCTTGAGGGAGTCCAGGCGTGTCCCGCTGCGCTCGCCGTAGCGGCCGAGGGTGTCGAGCAACGCGGGGGAACCGAAGAGCTGCACGGCCCCGTACTTGTTGATGAGCCCGGAGAGCATGGCCGGGTCCGCGGAGGCCGGCCGGGTGAAATCCATTTCGGGGAGGACTATCGTAAGGCCGAGGGCCAGGTCGAACAGGGCGAAGAGGGGGAAGGTGGGCACGGAAAAAAAGCCGGGCTCGATGCGGAAATATTCTTTCAGCATCCGCGCCTGTGCCGCGAACATGGCGTGGGTGTAGACCGCGCCTTTCGGAACGCCGGTGCTGCCCGAGGTGAAAAGGATGGCGGCCGTTTCACCGGCCTGCGCGGGCTCCGCGCGCCCGGAGAGGCGCCGCACGCCCTCCAGGGTCAGGCCGCCCCAGAACAGCCGGGGACCTGCGGTGATGACCGTATGCACCGAGTCTTTAGCCCAGCGCAGCAGCACGCGGGCCGCCTGGGCTTTGGGCACGCCGATGAAAACTTCCGGGCGGGCCTCCGAGAGGCAGGTCTTCATGGCCGGAATGCCGATGCCGGGGTCTATCAAGACCACCACGGCGCCGGCGCGGAACAGGGCGAAGGTGAGCGCGGCGAACTCCACGGAGGGCGGCACCATCAGCGCTACCCTGGTGCCAGGCTTTATCCCGGCGGCGGCCAGACCTGAGGCTAGCAGGGCTATCTCGGCCTCCAACTCTTTAAAGGTGACGGTGCGCCCGCCGGCAATGACGGCCGGGCGGTCCGGTTGGACCGCCGCGAGCTGCGTCATCAGCGCGGAAATGTTCTCAGGCATTGTCTATGAATCTTTTCACCAGCGGTATGACGTCCTCCGCGGCGTCTTCCAGAATGTAATGACCGGCGTCGGCGAAGGTGTGGGTCTCGGCCTTGGGCAGGTAACGCTTCCAGGTTTCGAGGAAGTGCTCGTCGAAGATGAAATCCTTCAGGCCCCAGCAGATCAGCGCCGGGCGGTCGGCGAAGAGGCCCAGCTTGCGCTGCGTGATATCCACCTGTTCGAAGGCCTTGTCGCCGGGGCGCACCGGCACGTCCTGCACGAAGCGCAGGGTGGCGATGCGGTTGGCCCAGCTGTTGTAGGGGGCGGTATAGGCGCGGCGCAACTCGGGGGTGAGCGGGCGGCGGGTGACGCAGACGTAGGCGGAGACGGCGGCGAAGGCGTTAAAGCCGCGCACCAGCAGCGTGCCGAGCGCCGTGCGGGCGAGCCACATGGCGGGCGGGAAGGACTTTTCCGGCGGCAGGAAGAAGGCGCCGGTGTTGAGCAGCACCAGGCGTTTGACGCGCTCCGGGTGGCGGGCGGCCCAGGTCATGCCTATCATGCCGCCCCAGTCGTGCAGCACCAGGGTGACGTCGCTGGTAATGCCCAGGCTCTCGAGCAGGCTTTCGACGTCGTCGGCGCGGCTCTTGAGGGTGTAGTCGTACTTGTCGTCTCCCGGCTTGTCGGAGAGGCCGCAGCCGATATGGTCGGGCACTATGACGCGGTTATTGCCGCTCAGCTCTTTGACGAGGTTGCGGAAGTAGAAGGACCAGGTGGGGTTGCCGTGCAGCATCACGATGGGGCGGCCGGAGCCTTCGTCAAGGTAATGCAGGCGCGCGCCGCTGGCGGTGGTATGGTATTTGCCGGTAAAGGGGTAGAGCTCTTTGGTTACGCCTTCGGGGAGGTAATCGTTCATATGTCCTTTGTCACCACTTGAGGGCCAGCATGATAGTGTTGAGGCCGCTGCCTATGCCCAGGAGGCCGACGGTGTCGCCGGGGGAGAAGAAGTCCCGCTCGGCGGCTATGGCGGCGGCCGTGGGAAGGGCGGCGGTGCCCATGTTGCCGAGGTACTCGTAGGTGGAAAAATCTTTTTCTTCGGGGACGCCCAGGGCTTCCAGGACGGTCTTCTTGTGGGCGCCGCCCACCTGGTGGCAGATGACTTTGTCCACCTGCGCGGGGGTTAGCGAGAGGGCGGCCATGAGGTCGGCCCAGGTCTCTTTGCCCAGGGCGACGCCGTGCTTGAGGACGGCGGTGGCGTCGGTGGACATGTGGTCGCGGTGCCAGATGCAGAGCTTGTGGTGGACGGGGGCCGCGCGGTAGACGCCGCCCAGCAGCTGGTGGCCGGGGCCGAAGGAGCCGTCGGTTAGCAGGACGGCTACGGCGCCGGAGCCGCCGGTGAGGGTGGCGAGCGACAGGCGGAAGGTCTCGAAATTCCTGTTGGCCAGCATGTGGGCTATCATGGCGTCGTTGATCTCGCGGGAGGATTCGCAGGAGACCACGAGGCCGGCTTTGATCTGGCCGAGCTCTATGCGGTTGGCGAGGTCGAGCATGCCGTTGAGGACGCCGAGGCAGGCGTTGGAGATGTCGTAGACGGCGGTGGCGGGGGCGACGCCGAGTTTGTCGGCTACGGCGGCGGCGGTGGCGGGTTCGCTGTGCTCGCGGCAGACGCCGGCGTAGACGAGGGCGCCGAGGTCCGACGGGGCGAGGCCGGCCTGGGCGAGGGCTTTGCGGGCGGCGCGGGCGGCGCCTTCGGAGAGTTCGAAGCCGGTATCCCACCAGCGGCGTTCGCGGATGCCGGTGAGGGCTTCGAGCTGGCCGAGGGGGACGTGGAGGGCGGTGAGCATGGGCTCTATCCGCTTTTCGAGCTCCGACGAGGTGACGACGTTGGGGCCTAGTTCGTATCCTATGGCGTTGACGAAGACTTTGGTGTATTTCATTGAGTAGTCCGCTCATATTGCCGGTCGTCCGGCCGGGCGGAACGAAAAACGCGCTCGCGCACACCGTGCGCTCGCTCCGCATTCGCCCTCCGCGCTTACGCAAGCGTCGGGCTCACGAGGGTTTTTCTTATCCGCCCACCCGTACGCCCGGGGGGCTCGCTATTAGAACGACTGCTAAACTATTCGTACCGCGAAATCTTTCATTTGGTAGATGACGAGGCCGTCTACTATCAAGAAACCATCGGCTTTAATGGTCTTTGTAGAGTCATCTACGGAGGTTATATATGCCTCCACCGTTACCAACTTGTTCTTGGGGGCGATCTGGCCGCGGTAGATCCACTGGTGTTTGGCGCCCAAGGCCATGGCTTCGAAGCGGGCGTTAGCGGGCAGGTCCGGCCAGCGCTTGCGGGCGGCGGCTTTCATTAAATTTACGAAGGATTCGAGGCCGAGGGAGCCGGGGCAGACCGGGTCCTGGTAGAAATGGGCTTTGAAGAACCACTCGGCGGGGTCGACCGCTTTGAGGCCGCGGAGGAAGCCGAGTTTCTTGGGGCCGCCGGCGGGGAGATAGGTCTCTACCGAGTCGAGCATGATGAGTTTTTCGTCGGGCAGGGACGGGGTTTTGGCCAGGTCCAGGAGTTGCGCCTGGGCGAGTTCGGCGGGCGCGGGGGTATAGCGGGCCGCGCTCCGGACGCCGAGCTGTTCGGCGAGGGATTTTTTGGAGAAGAAGCCGAACTGGGTGACGCCTTTGTAGACGGTGCGGCCTTTACAGAGGACTTCCATGTCGTAGTCCTGTATGATCATGCCGCCGGACTGGGAGACTTTTGTGATCTTCACCCTGGTGACGAGGATGCCGGCGTCGGGGTTGACCTCGGCGTACTGGACGGCGGTGCCGCCCAGATTGCGGAAGGAGAGGTCGGTGTCGCTGGTGAGGGCGCTGCCCAGGTAGGCGGCCAGCCAGCCGCAGGGCTGCAGGGCTACTTCCAGCAGCACGGCGAAGGGCATGGACTTCTGGGCGCCCGACTTGAAATACCATTCGCCCGGAGGCACGTCGTATTCGGCTTCGATGACGCCGCCGGCTTTGAGCTCCCACTGGCGGCAGTTGTCTATCTTCACTACGCGGTCCAGGAATTTATAAGGGTCGCCGGGCAGGCGCGCGATGATGCGCCCCTCGTCGAAGATCTTGTACTTGTCGCCGAAGGCCTCGGAGGGCTTGCCCACGGCGAAGGCTGTGATGCTGGCGTTGTCGAAGAGGGCCGCGCGCGGGCTGAAATCCGCCGGGGCGGCGGCGCTCCAGAGAGCTTCTATGGCGTCTTTCTTCGCGCCGCTCATGCGGATGGACATGTTGTGGATATGGATGATGCGCTTGCCGTCGGCGTACATGAAGGCGTCGGCTATGGCGTAGGGCGTACCGTCGGCCTGGTAGCCAATTTCCTTGACGATGATCTCGTACATCGCCTTCTTCGTTGAGGGCAGCACCTGGCCGCGGCACTCGAGGCGGCTGGTGACGCCGGGCACGGGCTCGTACCAGGTTGAGCCTTCTTCGGCGGTCCAGCCGAGGCGCAGCAGCAGCACGCGGAAGGTGTGCAGGCAGCATTCGTACATCAGCGTGCCGGGCATCACGTGGTCGTCGGAGAAATGGCAGACCAGGTGCCAGTCGTCGGGGTGGATGTCCATCTCGCCCTGCACCAGGCCCAGGCCGTAGCGGCCGCCGCGGGGGGAAAGCTCCAGTATACGGTCCACTAGGCGCATCTTGCCTGACGGCAGGCCGACCGGCTTGGACAGCGGCAGATCTGCGAAGGCCGGCCCGAAGCAGTCGGCGTAGCGGCCGCTCCGCAGGGCGTCCAGCTGCGCGTCGGTGTAAGACTCTTTCTCCGCCGTGAACGGCGCGGGCGGCTTCCAGCCGGCGGGGGCCTTGCCGGGGGCGGAGGCCTGCTCTTCGGCGGTGAGCACCACGCCCTTGCCCTTGGCCAGCTCATCAGCAGTGAAGAAGCCGGCGCAGCCTTTCTTCATGCTGAGCAGGGGGTGGCCGTCCACGGTGCTCTCATAGTTGAAGAAGAACAGCCAGATGTCGCCGTTCTGCGCGAAACGCTCGATATTTATGTCGTAATGGATGGTCTGACCGGGCGTCGGCAGGCCGCGGTGGAAGGTGACTTCCGCGTCGAGCAGGCGGTACATGGCCTTGCCCTTGGTGCGGTCGTCGATGCCGAGATAGCCGGAGAGGAACAGGTCGGCCTGGCCGGCCTCTACGGCGATGCAGGTGGGTATGCGGCCGCAGTCCAAATACCAGGCGTCCTGGTGGATGTCGTGCTCGGTCACCACGTTGCCGGAGGTCATGGAGCCCGGCTCGCCGCGCACGGAAAGGATGCGGTCCACCAGCATCAGCGGGGTGTCTGGCAGACGCACGCGGGTAGGATAGGTGTCAGCGGAGGCGAACTTTGCGCCGAGCACCTTGGCGATGGAGCCGACGGCGAATTCCATGCACTGTTCACGGCTCATGAAAACTTTTTGCGGCGCGGCGCTGCCGGAGAACTTTACAGGTGCAGGTGACGGAGCGGCGGCCGGAGGTAGAGCCGCGGCGACCGCCGGCGGGGGCAGTACGGCGCCCTGGCCGCCCAGGGCGCTGACCAGCGAGCCCTGGAAGGCGATGTTCCTGGACTGCAGCGAGTTGAAATTTGAAGAGAGCCGCAGGAAGATCTCGTGGGCCTTGGCCTTGGCCTCGTTGGCGGCGGCGAAATTCTGCAGATAGGCGGGGGCCTGCGACGGAGGCGCGGCTTGCGGCCTCACGGCTGGCGCGGGGGCGGTAGGCGTGACGGCCGGCAGGGCGCGCGGGCCGGCCGCCGCGGCGGGGGCCGAAGTTATTACAGGCGCGGGGGCCACGGCGGTCAGCGGGCGGCCGGGCCGCCAGGTCAAAGCCGAAGGAGGCGGGACGGAGAGCTGTGCCGTCACTTTCGCCTTCTCCGCCGGGGCGTCCTGGTGCCCGACGGCGCGTGACTCTGCCCCGTAAAGCGCGGCCAGGTCCACGGGGGCGCGCTCGGCCAGCAGGCGCGCCAGCAGGCGCAGCACGGTGCCGGTCTCGGACTGGCCTTTAACGCAGGCGGAGCGCGCGGCGTGCGGCAGCGGCCCCAGGATCTTGTCTATCATCCGGGTGCAGGAGGCCTGCGGGCCCAGCTCGACGAAGACGCGCGCGCCGTCTTCGTAGGCGCGCTTCACCAGCGACTGGAAGTCCAGGCTGTGCACGGCCTGCCCCACGATGGAGTCGGCCGCGCTCTCGCGCGTGACCTCGTAGGCCTTCTTCCAGGCGCCGCTGTAAAACCTGATGCCCGGGGGCGCTTTGGTGGGGAACAAATGCAGGTCCCGGTATTGCTTCTCCACCAGCTTGGCAGCGGCGAAATGCACGGTGGAGACGCCCTGCAGCGGCAGGAACACGCAGCCCATGCCCTCGACGAGGGAGTCCACGGCCTTGCGGTAGCCGCCCACCACGCATTCGAGCGGCGCGTTGACTATCAGCAGCGCGGCGCGCTCGGCGCCCTTCAGGGCCAGGCGCACCGTCTCGGCGGGGCGGTCTATCACGCCCAGCACCCAGTCGGCCTTCTCGTCCTTGGGCAAATTCCAGAAGCGCCGGGCGGCGTCGCAGGGGCCGGCCAGGTCGCTGACGAAGAGGCTCGATTCGTTGATGCGGCGCAGCATCTCGTCGCGCGCGGTCCAGGTGCGCGTGGCGAAGAGCCCGGCGGTCTCGCCTAGGCTGTAGCCTATCACGGCGGCGGGCTGCAGGCCCAGGGACCGCAGCAGGTCGCTCACGGCCGTGCCGTGCGCCACCGAACCGAAGATCATGGACTTGAAATCGTCTACGATGCGCAGCTCGGCCTGCTCTTTCCAGCCTTCTTCCCAGGTCAGCCGCCACGGCGCGAACAGCTCCGGCACCATCTGGCCGCGCAGGTAGCCGTTCTCGGCGTCGAGCCGGCGGATGATCTCCGGCCACTGGGTCCAGAGACCGCGGCCCATGCCGAGGTACTGGTTGCCGGAGCCGGGAAAAACGAAAGCCAGGTTGGCGGGAGTAGCCAGGCCGGCGGGGGAATAATAGATGCGGTCGCGGTAAAGAGGCTTCTCGGGGTCTTTCTTCAGCGCGGCCGAGGCTTCGGCGCACAGAGTGCTCAGTTCGGCGGCGCTCCTGGCCAGCAGCGCGCAGGCGCGCTTCTTGCCGGGCCGCGCGCCGGTCCTGGCGAACCAGGCCCGCGCGAGCTTCTCTATATTGTCGTCCTGGCGCTGCCGCGCCAGCCACGCGCCCAGGTCCTCCAGGCCGGCCATGAGGCCGCGAGCGTCGTCGTCCTCTATGGCGAAGAGGGCCTCGCTACGCGCGCCCAGCGGCTGTCGGCGCTCCAGCACCTGCCGCTCGCCTTCCTGCCGCTCGAGCGCCTCCAGCACTACATGGCCGCAATTACCGTCGAAACCCAGAGCGGAGACGCCGGCGCGGCGGGGGCCTTCGGCCCGGTTGCGCAGCCAGTACTGCGGCTCGGGAGGCAGGTGAAATCTTTTTTTCGCCCTGGCGAGGGCCGTCAGCGGGGCGACCTTCTCCGCCGGGGGCAGGATCTCCTGGTAAAGGGCCAGCGCCGTCTTGACCACGCCGGCCAGGCCGCAGGCGGGCCCGGTGTGGCCGATCACCGGCTTGACCGAGCCCAGCGCGCAGGGCAGCGGGGCGGCGGAGATGCCGTAAAAATCTGTGAGCGCCTCGGCTTCGGCCGCGTCCTCTTCGGGCACGCCGCTGCCGTGGGTTTCCAGGTAACTGACGGTGGACGGGTCCACCTGCGCCTCGGCGTAGGCCTCGCGCAGGGCGGCGGAATAAGCCTGGGGCGTAGGCGCCGGGGTGTCTATGCCGCCGCCGGAGGCGAAGCCCAGGCCCTTGATCACCGCGTAGACGCGGTCGCCGTCGCGGACGGCGTCGTCGAGGCGCTTGAGCACAAGCGCGGCCGCGCCCTCGCCCTGCACCGTGCCGGCTGCGGCGGCGTCGAAAGGCTTGGCGCCGGCCGAGAAAGGCCTCAGCGCGTTTGCGGCGTTCAGGGCGCGCGGGTCGCCGTCCACCGAGACCGCCCCGACGAGGGCGGTGTCGAGCTCGCCGGCGCGCAGCGCGCGCACGGCGGTCTCGAGCGCCCGCAGGCCGGACGTCTCGCCGCTGGAAATGGTGAAACTGGGGCCGCCGACGTGGAATTCGCGGGCTATGCGGCTGGCCACGATGCCGCCCAGGGCGCCCATGGTGCGGTTGGCCGAGAGCGCGGGACCGGCTTTCTCGCGCAGGTCCGAAAGGAACTCTTTCTGTTCTGCGCCTGAGAGGGTCCAGCCCTGTTCCGCCGCGTAGCCAGCGGCTGCGCCGGCCAGCGCCCAGCGGAAATGGAAATTGGTGGTGTTCAGGTCCAGGCCCAGGCCGATGAAGACGCCGGCGTTCTTAAGCTCGCCGCCGGAGTCGGCTATGGCCTTGGCTGCGGTGTCGAGCATCAGCAGCTGCTGCGGCAGCATCTCCTCCAGCTCTTTCGGGGGGATGCGGTAGGCGTCGGCGGCCGCGCCGACCTCTTTCAGATAAAAGCCTTTTTTTACCGGCGGCAGGCCGCGCAGGCGCTCTTGCGGCAGGTCCTGCGGGCGCGCCGAAGGCGAGCCCAGCGCGGCCTCCTGGAACTGCCTGAGCCCGTAGAGCGGGCCGAAACGCGCGTCCATGCCGACTATGGCCACCGGCGCCGGCGCCGCCGGCGCGGCCGCTTTTACGGCGGGGCTGAAGGAAGTCGAGTAGTCCTCTACCAGGACGTGGGCGTTGATGCCGCCGAAGCCGAAGGCGCTGACGGCCGCCCGGCGCGGGGTCTTGCCGTCGCGCTGGGCCCAGTCCGCGGCCTCGGCGGGCACGCGGAACGGGGAGCCGGCCAGCCTGACCTTGGGCCCGGGCCTGGTGAAATTGGCCGTCGGGGGCATGGTCTTGTTCTGGAAGGCCAGCAGCACCTTCATCAGGCCGGCCGAGCCGGCGGCGGTGAGCAGGTGGCCGATATTGGATTTTACCGAGCCGAGGGCGCATTGCCCCTCGCTCCAGCCGCGCTCGCCCCAGAGGGTTTTGAGGCTCTCCACTTCCACCGGGTCGCCGGTAGGCGTGCCGGTGGCGTGGCACTCGATATAGTCCACCTGCGAAGGGGACAGCGCGGCCTGCCGGTAGGCGGCGCGCATGGCGTAGAGCTGGCCGGCGGTGTTGGGCGCAAGCAGGCTGCCGCCGATGTCGTTGGAAAGGCCGATGCCGGTGATGACCCCGTAGATCTTGTCGCCGGCGCGCACCGCGTCGCCGAGGCGCTTGAGCACGAACATGCCGGCGCCTTCGCCCACCACCAGCCCGTCGGCGGCAGCGTCGAAGGGCGAGGGGCGGCCCGAAGGGGAGAGGGCGCGCAGCTGAGAGAAGCCCATCTGGGTGTAGAGGCTGGCCGGGCGCGAGACGCCGCCGGTCAGCATGGCGTCGGCGCGGCCGGAGCGCAGCGCGTCCACGGCCAGTTTCACCGCGTAGAGCGAGGAGGCGCAGGCGGCGTCCAGCGTGAAGCTGCCGCCGGAGAGGCCGAGGGCGCGGGCCAGCACGCTCCCGGGCAGGCCGGCGGGATAGCGGTTCAGCGGGTCGGTCTTCGGACCCTGGGGCGCGAGCTTTTTGCCGAATACGGCATGCTCGAAATCGGGGAGCAGGGTTTCCAGCGCCAGCGAAGAAACGGCGTCGGTGGGCAGGACTATGTTGCCTATGATCACGCCGGTGCGGGCGCGGTCTATCTTCTTCGGGCCGGCGTCGTGGAAGGCCTGCCTGGCGGCGTGGAGGGCCAGGTGAAAAACCGGGTCCAGCCGCTCCAGGAAGGTCTCGCGCAGGTCGAGCCCCGCCGGGTCCAGCCGGAAATTCTCTACGAAGCAGGCTTTAAGCGAATAGACCTTGTCGGGCGCGCCTTTCTGCGGGTCGAAGACCTCGCCCGCGGGCAAGATCCAGCGCCCCGCCGGCGCTTCTTTGGCCGCGCAGACGCCGCCGGCAATGTTGTTCCAGAAGGCCGGCAGGTCGGGCGCGCCGGGGAAGATTCCGCCGGCGCCGACTATCGCTATGGGCTGGTCTTTCATCAAGCGGCGGCGAGCTCCTTCTTCTTGAAAGCGGCGTTGAGGGACTTGTCCACGGTGGACTCGTAACCCGTCAGGCGGGCCAGCAGGTTGCCCTTGCCGTCGGTAAAATCTATGTCTGCCGTGCAGGCATGCTCTGCCGAGCGCGTCACGCGCGCGGAGATCCGCGCGCCGCCCTCCGGGAACTGCGCGAACTGCCGGTAGGAGGCGGCCGCGTTGGGCAGCGAGCAGGCGCCGGAGTTCTCGTAGGTCCAGAGGATCATGCCCTGGAAGGCCGCGTCGAGGGCGGCCGGGTCGGCCAGCCAGCGGTCGCGCAGGGGGTTGCGCATCCACGACGCGGGCGGCAGCGCCGACGCGGCGTCGAGGACTATGCCGGCCTCGGAAACGCCGGCCACGGAGCGGATGAACCGCATATCCTCGCCGTGGAAAAGCACTTCGCCGTAGGCCTTGCCGGTCTGGCCCGGGTAAGGCTTGAGGGGGAACTCCGGCGCGGGCGTCCCGGCCTTGGGCAGCGAGGCGGCCAGCAGTATCTCGGCGCCGGCGTGCAGCTCGCCCCCGGGGCCGCGCAGTTCCGCGGCCACGGCAAAGAGTCCGTCGCGCCTGGCGGCTTTGCCGGCCAGCGCGGTGAGCTTGTAAACCCCGCCGGAGAGCAGGACGCCCTTGTAGATCTTCAGATCGTTGAAGCCGTGGAAGAGCAGGCCGGGATTGCCGTGCAGCGCGGCGTGGGCCAGCCACTCGGTCAGGACCGCGGTGGGCACCACGGCCTTGCCGTTGATGACGTGCGAGCGCAGGAAGGGGCAGTCCGCCACCGAGACCGGGAACTCGAAAGCGCGGGCGAGGGCGCCGCCGGTGGCCGCGGGTGTGCCGGAGCCGGCCGTCTTAGGCCTCGCCACCACCACCACCTCGGCGGGGCCGTTCTCGAGGGAGAGCTCGTTCACCAGGAACCTGCCGCCGTCGGCCAGGCCTATCACGCCGACGCCTTCCTTAGCGAACAGGGCTTTGAGCCCGTCGTTGACCATGCCGCCGTCCCACGGGCCCCAGTTGAAAGAGGCGACGCGGCAGGCCGGCAGGCGCCGGGCCAGCAGGCGCGCTGCCTTGTTGAGCACTTCGTTGGCCATCGCGTAGTCGCACTGGCCGGTGCGGCCGAAGCGGGCGGTGGAGGAGGAATAGAGGGCCACGGCTTTCAGCGCGCCCAGGTCCAGCGCGGAGAGGAGGTTGCGCAGGCCGGTAACCTTGGTGTCGAAGACCGAATCGAACTGCGCGTCGGTCTTGTCTAGGATCAGCTTGTCGGCCAGGACGCCGGCGCCGTGCACCAGGCCGCGCACGGGACCCAGCTCTTTCTTGATCCTGGCGAGCGCGGCGCCTACGGCCGCTGCGTCGCGGATGTCGGCGGAGTAGTAGGCGGCGCGGGAGCCGGCCGCCTCGAAGCGGTTGAGCTGCGCGCGTATCTCGCGGGCGGCCAGGATAGCCCGGCAGGTTTCGCCGGCGGTCTTGGGCGTCATCCCGGGATTGCGGGAAATAAGGGCTTTCTTGATGTCCGCTTCGGCGGGGCAGGCGGCGAGCCAGGCCTCTTCCGCGGCGGGCAGGGGGCTGCGGCCCAGGATGGCCAGCGACGCGCCGCAGGAGGCGGCCAGCGCGGCCGCGGCCTCGGCGGTGACGCCGCGCGCCCCGCCGGTGATCAGGACCACGTCGCCCTTGGCGAGCGGGAAGCTGCCGCCCTGCGCCTGCTCGGAGCGGCTCAGCAGCACTAGCTTGCCGCCGGTTTCCGAGAGGCCGAGCTCGGCGGGCCCCTTGAGGAAAAGCTCGTCGGCCAGCGCCTGCGCTACGGAGACGGTATGGGTCCAGTCGGCAGCGGCGTCTACGGCGCGGCAGGAGACTTCGGGCCATTCATGCCCGGCGGTCTTGGCCAGGCCGGCGAGCCCGCCGGAGACTGGGTCCTGCTCCGACTTCAGGCCGGACATGCCGAAGGCGCCGTCCAGGCGGGAAACGGTCATGAGCGCCGCTCCCGAGTTCTTGCCGGCCGCTTTCAGCGCCGGGCCGGCCGCGCGGGCCAGCCGGAAAGCTTGCTTCAGGAAAGCCTCGGAGGCTTCGTTCCAGAAATCCTTCTTGCCCAGCTTTACGGCGGGTGCGAGGATGATCAGCCCCGCCAGGCCGGCGGGCAGTACGCCGTCCGGGGAGACCTTCTGCGCCTTGTGCCCGCGCTCCGAGAGGTTCTTTACCAGGGCGTCGGCGAGGGGAGACTTGTCGTCGGTGACGCAGATGAATGAGTTCTTGTCCAGGAGCAGCTGTTGGCGCGGCGCGGCCGGGTCCAGCTCCGCGGTCTTCAGGACCTCGCGGACGATTTCGCTTTCGACCGTCTTTACGCCGGGAACGGCCGCCGCGGCGGGTACGGGGGCCGGGGCGGCGCCGGCGTTGAGATAAGCCGTCACCTGGCGCAGGGTGCGGATGGAACCCAGCTGTTCGGGCGTAATGCGAGGGGCCGACGGGAGCCTTTCCTGCAATTCCGAAAGGATAGCCACGCGCTTGATGGAATCGATACCGAGGTCGGACTCCATGTCCATGTCGGGGTTGAGCGATTCGGCGGGGTAGCCGGTCTGGGCGGAGACTATGGAGAGCAGTACCGTAGAAACATCCTGTCCGGCGGGGGCGGCCGCCGCAGCCGGGGCCGCGGGCATGCCGGCGGAGAGGTGAGCCGTCACCTGGCGCAGGGTGCGGATGGTGCCCAGCTGCTCGGGCGTGATGCGCGGGGCAGACGGGAGCTTCTCCTGCAGTTCCGAAAGTATGG
>Ga0209212_1000928_pt1 | contig 52448 bp, 50 predicted proteins | sample RifGroC2_FD_183996 | JGI IMG/M metagenome (GOLD analysis project Ga0209212, IMG submission 183996) | Groundwater microbial communities from Rifle, Colorado, USA - Groundwater C2 (SPAdes) (version 2) | ecosystem: Environmental > Aquatic > Deep subsurface > Groundwater | place: Rifle, Colorado...
GCCTCCATCGCCAGCACCCTGCTGAACACGGACTGCCTCGTGGCCGACATGCCCGAGAAGAAGCAGCCCGCCATGTCGGGTATGCCCGGCGGCATGCCCCCCGGCGCCGACATGTACTAATCGGCGACGCTGAAGTAAATAAAAACCCCGGCCCAAAGCCGGGGTTTTTATTATTTCTTACTTTAGACTATTTTTTCAATTTCTCAATAACTTCAAGATTACTGAGTTGTGGCCCTGTCCAGACAACAACCTTGGCCGCACCAGCCTGCTCTACAAGTTCCGCAAAGGCTCTCTGCTCTATCTCGGCCAGGCCGCCTTCAAACTGCTCTGCCGGATGAATAACCGCGTATGTGAACGGGGCATGTATAAAAGATCCGCGAACTCCCAATAGCAGCGGCTTAAGGCAAGTCAGAGCGGCATCAAAATTGCCAAGAAGAAGCCTTGGCTGAGAAAAAGCGCCTCTGGCCTCCATCGGCTCGCCAACCGGATTCCCGGCGTCGCGCACGACAAATCGGTCCTTAAATACCTGGATATAGATATATCTTGAGAGCATCCGTAACCTCACAGCAACTTAGTCCCCGTATTGTAACAAACATGGGGAGGGGGCAGGGGACGCTGCTTCCTATCTTCCTAAACGAGACCACCGGTAAGCCCGGCAGTCTCGTTTTATAATATGCAGGAACGGAGCCCTATTTTAACGGTTGGATACGGGAGCCGGACTGGCAGCGGCGGTTGCGCAGCATCATGCCGGTGGCGGGGAACATCTTGAACTGTTTATAGAACTGCTGCAGTTCCTTGTCACAGAGCAGATCCACCATATAGGCTTTGCCCAGTTTGCGCAACATGCGCTTGACCAGTTGCCCGCCTATGCCGCGGCCCTGGTACTCCGGCAGCACTTCCAGGAAAGGGATATAGGCCGCCAGCACCCCGTCGGTAATGGCCGTAATGAACCCGACCACCCTGCCCCCGTCCACGGCCAGAACCGTCAGGTCGCTGCCCCTGAGCAGTTTAAGATGAGCAGCCGGCTTTGGAGGATTCGGCCAGCCGACAAAGAACCCGCCCAGCTTCCGAGCCGTAATACCCTTCAAATCATCACTGTATTTGATCATAAGATAGCCCGATAAGATTAAACAAAATTAGGGGACGCTGCTTCCTATCTTCCTAATGAAGCCGCTAGGGAAGGCAGGTGGCTTTATTTTGAAAAAAAGCGGACCCCGCGCCATAAATGGTTAGGAAGATAGGAAGCAGCGTCCCCTAGGCGGGTTCGGTGGCTTGTTCGGGGGCGGGGGGAGGCGGGGAGGAGCGCAGGCCGTCCTGGTCGGCGGTGAGGCGGCGGCCCAGGCCCAGGAAGCCAAAGCAGGAAGTTATTGCCAGCGCCGCGATGATGAACCAGGGGCCCTGCTGAAAAACCGGGCTGATGAAGCCGATGGCGTTGGAACCTATCAGGATGCCGGCGGAACTGCCCACCTGCTGAAAAAGTCCCTGCAGGCCCAGGTAGCGGCCCTTCTCGGCCTTCGGGGCCATGTTGGCGCCCAGCGCCTGCATGCCAGGCGACACCGCTATCTCGCCGAAAGTCACCACCACTATGGCCGCCGCAGCGTAGAAGAAGGAGGGCGCGTAGCCGAAGCACAGGTAGCCCGCGGCGTAGCACAGCGCGCCCGCCGCCAGCCCCGTGGTGATACGTCTCCGCCCCAGCAGCTCGGTCACGAAATACTGAAACACCACCACCATCAGGCCGTTGATGGAGAACAGCAGGCCTATCTCCCGCTCGGAGAAGCCGAGATAGGCTTTGGAATACAGGGAGCTGGACACAACCAGCTGGCTCATCGCCGCGCTCATGATGAAGGAGAAGACACAGAAGCGCAGGAAAATCTTATTGGATAGCGCGTGCGCGGCCCCGGCCAGCCCCGGTGAAACAAAGCGGCCCTTCGCAAGGCCCGGCACGTCGCGCACCGACAGCCACACTATGGCCGTGCAGATGCCGAACACCAGCGCCGTCACAAAGAACATAAGTGAATACGAGCCCTCGGCCAGCAGGCCGCCCAGCGCCGGGCCCAGCGCCCAGCCGGCGTTATTGCCCATGCGCAGGAAGCCGTAGGCCCGCATGCGGCCGGCGGGCGGCGTGAAGTCGGCTACCCAGGACCGCGCGGCGGGGTGGAAGAAGGAGCCGATGAACATGCCCAACGGGTGGAAGAGGAAAACCACCCCCAGCGGGGCCCGGGTATAGATAGCCCAGGCTATCACGCCTATCAGCAGCGTACGCAGGCCCATGGACCAGACCATCACCTTGCGGCGGCCGATGGCGTCTGACACCTCGCCGCCTATGAACTGCGCCGCCGAAGAGACCAGCATGGACAGGGCCAGGAAAGCGCCGGTCCAGGCCATGGGCATGCCCCGCTCACCGCTCAAGTAGACGGCCAGGAAAGGGAAAGAAATGGCGTAACCGGCCGTCAGCAGCCCCTCGGCGGCGGCCAGGATCCAGAAACCGGGCGGCAAACTCATGAGCAAATAATAGCATTTACGACGGGCGGGCCGGATTTCCCTATGAAAAACAGCCATTTTTTGCTAAACTATAGTTATCCCCAACCATGCCGACCGCTGAAATCACACGCAAGGGCACACTACTTTCCAATTTCCAGAACATAACGGCACGCATTGCCGCCGCCTGCGCCAGGTCCGGCCGCAACCCCGCCGGGGTAGAACTGCTGGCTGTCACCAAGTACGCCGCTGACGAGGACGTGAAGCTCCTTATAGAGGCCGGCGCCCTCAAGACCGCCGGCGAGAACAAGGTGCAGGACGCGCGGGCCAAATGGCTCAATGGCGCCCTGGCCCCGCTGCGCTCCCGTGTACAGCTCCATTTCATAGGCCACCTGCAGACCAACAAAGCCAAAGCCGCCGTAGAGACTTTCGACTGGATAGACTGCGTGGACAGCCTCAAGATAGCCGCCGAGCTGGACCGCCACGCCGCCGCCCTGGGCAAGACCATGCCGGTAATGATACAGCTCAAGCTCAACGCCTCGCCCACCCAGTCCGGCGTCTCGCCCGAAGAAGCGGGCGCGCTGCTGGCCGGCCTGCGCGGTTTCAAGAACCTCGACCCGCGCGGCTACATGGGCATAGCTCCCGCCGACGCCGGCCCGGAAGAGCTGAAAGCCGCCTTCAACAAGGCCAAAGTTCTCTTCGACAGGGATTTCCCGGGAACCGGGAACCGCCTGTCGCTCGGGATGAGCGGGGATTATGAACTGGCGGTGGAGGCTGGCTCTAGCCTGCCGCGCATCGGCGGTTCCCTTTTCGCTTAGCATTCAGGAAGCCCCGCACAGCAGGGGGAAAACAACCGCGGCGCGGGCCGCAACAGAGAGGTAGGGGACATGATCGTAAAAGTCAGAGTTATACCGAACTGCGAAGACAACGAGGTAGTTTCCCGCATTGGCAGCGTGCTGCGCGTGAAGATCTGCGCGCCGGCCGCCGACCTGAAGATAAACCTGCTGCTCAGGGATTATCTTTCGGAGTTCTTCGAGGTGCCTTCCAAGCTGGTCAACATCATCCGCGGCGCCAAAGGCCGGGAGAAGACCGTGGAGATCACCGGCAAGACCGAGGAAGAGCTCAAGAACCTGCTCGATTCCATCCCGTAAACCCCCCAGGGGTTTTACGCCGGGCCCGCGCAAGCGGGCCCTTACTTTTAAGGGGGAAACATGATACCGCCGCGCTTGATCTTCAGCAGGGGCAGGCTGAAGGTGCTCGACCAGCGCCTGCTGCCGGACCGGGTAAAGTTCATTACCGTGCGCGACGCCGCCGGCGCCGCCAAAGCCACCAGGGACATGGCCCTGCGCGGCGCGCCCCTGATAGGCTGCGCCGCCGCCTTCGGCTTCGCCCTGGAACTGCGCCGCCTCAAGCCCGCCTCCGCCGCCGAACTCATCAAGACCGCCGCCCGTACGGCCGGCCTGCTGAAGGCCGCCCGCCCTACGGCCGTGGCGCTGTTCTATGCCGCCGACCGCATGCTCGACCTGGCCGTGAATTTCGCGGCCCGCCACCACGGCAGGTTCTCCCCGGCCACGCTTAAAAAGCTGCTCGCCCTGGCCGACAAAGAAGCCCGGCTTATAACCGCCGAGGACGAGGCCGCCTGCGACGCTATGGGCCGCTACGGGGCCGCCCTGCTGCCCAGGAACTGCGTGATCATGACGCATTGCAACGCCGGCGCGCTGGCCACCATGGGCATAGGCACGGCCGTGGGCGTGATCACCGCCGCGCACAAGCGGGGGAAGATCAGGCACGCCTACTCCTGCGAGACGCGCCCCTACCTGCAGGGCGCCCGCCTGACCATCTGGGAGCTGATGCGCGAGGGCGTGCCGTCGGAGCTGCTGACAGACAACATGGCCGCGCACATCATCAAGACCTGCGGCGTCAACGCCATCGTGGTGGGCGCCGACCGCATAGCCGCCAACGGCGACACCGCCAACAAGATAGGCACCTACGGTTTGGCCGTGATAGCCAAACATCACAAGGTCCCGTTCTACGTGGCCGCGCCCACCCCGACGATAGACCTGAAGGCCAAAGACGGAGACGCGATCGTGATAGAGGAGCGGTCCTGCGAAGAGGTCACCTTCGTGAAGGGCAACCGCATAGCGCCGAAGAACGTGCGGGTGCGCCACCCGGCCTTCGACGTCACCCCGGCCGGCCTCATCACCGCCCTCATCACCGAGAAAGGCGTCATCAGCCCCGTCACCCGCGCCAACATCAAAAAGAACCTGGCCAAGTAAGCCCGGCCCCGGCTGGCCGTGGTGTGCCTGCCCAGGTCGGCCGGCGGCCCGGTTCCGAGCGACTTCGGGGAGGGGGGCCCCGCCGCGGGGGGAACCGCGTAACGGTTCCCCCAGGAGCGAGGGGCCGGGCCGCCGGCAGACAAGACCCGGAACTATTATCTTATCTGTAATCTCTTTGTAACACCCCTTTGGTAAGATTTAACCATGACCGAACCGATTTCCCGTTTTTACGTCTACATCAAAAAGAGCATTCGCGGGCCTTTCTCGCCCAAGGACGCGGCTCTGCAGCCCGGCTTCGGGCGCTCCTCGCTGGTCTGCCCCGAGAAGGCCCTGGGCCAGTGGCGCGAAGCCTCGCTCGAACCCGCTTTCCAGGCGCTGATCGAAATGCCCCCGCAGGCCCCGGCCAAGCCGCGCCCGCCGATGACGGTGGAGGCCGCCGAAGAGACCGCGGCCCGCTCGCTGCTGGAAAAGGCCATCAACAAGAACGCCCACCTGGAGCGCGAGGTCAAGGACCTGCGCAAGGCCTACACTACCGAAAAGCACGCTTTCGAGGAGCAGCTCAAGCGCAAGGAGGGAGAAGTCCACGCCCTCACCGAGAAGCTCAAGCGCTCCATACAGAACACCCAGGCCGCGAAGGGGGAACACCCGTCGTGGGAAACCCTGTACAAGACCCTCAAGAAGCGCTCCGAGGAGAAGCTCTGCGAAGCCACGCAGGACCTCTCCGAGAAGGCGGCCGAGAACGCCCGCCTGCGCGAGCGCCTGATGGCCGCCGCCGAGAACGCCGACGCCTCGCTCAAGCGCGCCCAGGGCGAAGCCGCCGCCAGAACGGCCGACCTGGAGCGCGAGATCAGAGAGCTCCGGTCCCAGTTCGAGGAGAAGGACATGCTGGCCCGCACGCTGAGCGATAACATCGCCTCCCTGGCCGGCAAGAACGAAGAATTCCAGAAGATCATGTTCGACGAGCGCCGCGACTATGAGGAGCAGAACAAGAAGTTCTGCGAGGAGATAGGCCGCCTGCGCGCCGACCTCAAATGGCGCGACCAGGAAACGGCCAAGATCCGCGAGGAGCTGTTCTCGGCCGTCAACAAGCTCAAGGAGTTCGAGGCCGTGGACGAGATCAAGAGCCGCGAGCAGGAAGAGCTCTACGACGTGCTGGGCGCCAAGCTCAAGCTGCTCTCAGGCTATTTCGAGAACCTGGAAGCCCGCGTGAAGTACGCCTTCAGGAAAGCCTGAACGCCCGCGCGGCCGCCGGCCGGCGTCCCTTCCCGGGCGCCGGCTTTTTCGCGCCCCGCCGCCGTCCTCCCGAATTGGTATAATTTAAACTAATATATAGCACCGGAGAAGCGATGAACATCACCTTTAAACAACTTATCATAGCCGGCGGCCCGATACTCTTCCTGCTGGCCGGCCTTTCCATCTATTCCATAGCCCTGATCTGGGAGCGCTGGACCGCGTACAAGCGCACCATGAAAGGCCTCGACGACCTGCTGCACAAGGTGCACGCGCTGCTGCGCACCGGAGAGATCCGCCAGATCTCGGAGCTGTGCGCCAAGGCCAGGAACCCGGCGGGCGACATCATCCACAAGGTCATCAACCACTACGGCACGCCGTTCGAGAAGCGCGAGCTGGCGGAGAAGGCCGTGGACTGGCACGTCTCGCGCCTGAGCAAGGGCCTGACCCCGATAGCCACCATAGGCAGCATCAGCCCCTTCATCGGCCTCTTCGGCACCGTGATCGGCGTCGTGCGGGCCTTCCGCGACCTGTCGATGTACGCCGGCGCCGGCCCCTCCGTGGTGGCCATGGGCATAGCCGAGGCGCTGGTCAACACCGCGGCGGGCCTCTTCGTGGCCATCCCCGCCATCGTGGCTTACAACTATTTCACGCATAAGGCCAACGACTTCGCCAGCGAGATCAACTGGGTGGCCGAGCAGGTGATAGACCGCTCGGTGCCCCGCGAGTCCGGCCTCCCGGAGGCGGCGGCGCGCTGACCATGAGAGTACACTCCAAGAAAGGCGGCATCATAGCGGAGATCAACATGATCCCGCTCATCGACGTCTCGCTGATCCTGCTGATCATCTTCATGGTGATCACGCCGTTCCTGGTGCAGTCCCAGATACAGGTGAACCTGCCCAAGGCCTCCACCGGCATCAAGACCGCCGACGAGCAGGTGCTCAAGGTGCAGCTGGCCGCCAACGGCGCCATGACCATCGACGGCCGCGCCGTGAAGTTCCAGCGCCTGGAGAAGGAGCTGACGCTGCGCCTGGCCAAATCCCACAAGAAGACCGTGCTGGTGGAAGCCGACAAGAGCGTGCCGGTCGAGCGCGTGGTGGCGGTGTTCGACGCCGCCAAGAAACTGGGCGCCGGCAAGATCGGCATCGCCGTCAAACCGGAAGACTAGCGTGCGCTCCTACCTCCTCTATTCCTCCTCCGCCCACTTCGTGCTGCTGGCGGCCCTGTTCTTCGCCGGGCGCCACGCCGTCGGCGCCAAGAAGCAGCAGGCCTATTACATAGATTTCGTCGGCCCGTCGAGCGTGGTCACCATGGCCAAGGCCGCCGACGCCCCGGGCCGCGGCGACCTGCCCGCAGCCAAAACCGCGGCCAAGGCCGCCGGTGCCGCCGCCAAGACCGAACAGCCCGAAGAGGACGATTTTTCCGGCGGGGCCCTGCCCAAGCCCAGCGTACTTTCCGGCGGCGCCAAGCTCTTCGAGACGGAAAAGCCCGCGCCCGGCGGCGAGGGCGGCACGCCGCTCGTCACCGATTCCGCCAATTTCCCTTACCCCTGGTATATCACCCAGGTGCGCGAGGCGCTCTGGAACTCCTGGACCTCCCGCATGCCCTCCGCCGGCAGCCTGCGCTGCACCGTGCGCTTCAGCATCTCCCGGGAGGGGGACATAAAGTCGGTGAGCGTGGAGAAGTCCTCCGGCAACCGCCTCTTCGACACCGCGGCCGAGAGCGCCGCCCAGGCCGCCGCGCCGTTCGAACCGCTGCCCGACGATTTCTTCGAGGACCGCCTGACCGTACACGTCGAGTTCAAGGCGATGGACTAGCCGTGCCCATAAGCGCCCTCGTCCTCATCGCCGCCGCTGTACACCTGGCCGCCTTCCTCTCTTACCCGCACAGCGGCCGGTTCGGCCAGCCCTTCATTTTCGTCTCCATGCTGCTCTGGACGGGCTTTTCGGTCTTCATCGCGAGGATCACGGAAAACTACGACAGGGCTGGCAAGGCGGCTTTCGCCGCGCTGTTCGCCCTGGCCTGCGCCTTCTCGGCGCTGGCCCTGCTGCCGCAGAAGGACGGACGGCCCGCCCTGAAGAAGTTCTTAGCCGGCAGCTACCCGGTTAAAGCCGACTTCTATATCGGCCTGCTGCGGCTCGGCGTGGAAGTCCCCGCGCTGGCCCCGCCAAAAAAGGAAGAAACGCCATTATGAGCCTTATATTCAAACTGCTGGCCGTCGCGCTGCTGCACGCGGCCTTCTACGTCTCCTACCCCGGCACCGGGCCTTACGGCGATTATTACCTCGCCGCCTCGCTGCTGGTCTGGGCCGTCTTCATCCTGTTCATCAACACCAGCACGAAGATCGTGCGGCTGATCAGCGGCCTGGCCGGCATGGCCGTCAACCTGGCCGCCTTCGCGCTGATAGCCCTGGCCCTGGCGGCCACCATGCCGCAGTACGACAAGACCAGCGTGCTCGAGAAGCTGCAGAAGGGGAAATACCCCGACCGGGCTACCATCAGCTCCGGCCTGCTGCGCTTCGGCATCCACCTCGACCGCGACGTGGGCGGCGCGGTAAGGAACGTGGTGGACCGGGAAGCCGGCAAAGCGCTGAAGAAGCTCAAGGAAGACTAAGCCTATGAAGACCATCGCCGTTACCGGAGGCACCGGGTTCGTGGGGCGGGCGCTGTGCAAAGCCCTGCTCGCCAGGGGCTGCGCCGTGCGCGTGATCACGCGCCGCAAGCCGGCCGCGGTGCTGGAAGGCGCGGCCTACGCCGAAGCCGATTTCTCAGACAAGGCGAGCCTGCGCCGGGCGCTCGACGGAGCGGACGCCGCGGTGCACCTGGCGGCGGCGCTCTTCTGCCGCTCGCGCGAGCAGTTCATGCGCGCCAACGCCGAGGGCACGGCCAATCTGGTCGCCGCAGCCGGCCAGGTCCCGACGCTCAGGAAGCTGGTCTATATCTCCAGCCTGGCCGCCGGCGGGCCCTCCTCCGCCGACCGGCCCCGCAGCGAGGCAGAGCCGGAGGCGCCGGTATCCTATTACGGGCAGAGCAAACTGGCGGGGGAAAAGGCGGCGCGCGCCTTCGCCAACGGGCCTGCCGTCATTCTGCGCCCGCCCATAGTCTACGGCAAGAAGGACTCCGGCCTCTCCAAGATAGCGGAATGGGTGCGCAAAGGCGTGATGGTGAACGCCGGCTCGGCGGGCGGCCGCTTCAGCTTCATCTACGTCGACGACCTGGTGGGCGCCATCGTGGACGCGCTAGAAACCCCTAAATTCGACGGCGGCACTTTCTACGTCTGCGAGGGCCGCTCCTACGAGTGGCGGGAATTCATCCGCCTGCTGGCGGCCGGCATGGGCGTGAAGATGCCGGTCATGCTCTCGCTGCCGCCGGCGGCCGTCTGCGCGGTGGGCTGGCTCTACGAGACCGTCAGCGCCCTGGCCGGCGCGGAGCCGGTGATGAACCGGGACAAGGCCAGGGAAGCCTCGGCGCCAAATTGGACCGCGACTCCGGCCCTCTGGGAGAAGACCGCGGGCGGCGCGCAGTGGACGCCGCTGGAAGAAGGCATAAGGAAAACTTTTTCCTGAGTTCCCTTCGCGCATATTTTTATATAATTAACACAGGTCTTTATAAGTCGCGCGGGGCGCTACCTTCGCAGCAAGCCCCGCTTACCTCTTAAGGGGGGTTCAGCGAGCGGTTCCGGCTTAATGCCGGAATAGCGAGCGACGACGAAACGGGGGGCTTAGCCCCCCTTGTAAAGCGCCCGGCCGGATTACATTGCGAGGCCGGGGCGAAGCCTCCGAGCGAAAGCGAGGAGCGCGTTATCAGATGGAGAGGTGGCCGGGTGGACTTCGCTTCTCGCGACACTACGGACACAATCGGGGCAGTCGGGCGGTTTAGGCCTAGTGTGTGGCCCTGAAGTTCTCTGAACAGTTTTGATGGAGAGGTGGCCGAGTGGTTGAAGGCACCGGTTTGCTAAACCGGCATACGGGGTAAACCCGTATCAAGGGTTCGAATCCCTTCCTCTCCGTAGTTTTTTCAGTACAGGGTGTTTGTTTTAGGGTTTGGGGAGGCGGCCGCGGGCCGCCTATTTTTTCAGGGGGCAAATTGTCAGACCCTCATCTTTCCAGCGAACTGGCCAGGCTAAAAAAGCGCCTGGCAGTTATCTTTGCGGTCGCGGCGGCCTGCATACTGACGGGCGGCTTCGCCTATCACCACCATTTCCAGAAAGCCATACGCAAGGACGCGTCCGAACTGCTGTCTTCCATCCGGCAGTTGAAAACCGACCAGATCGTATTCTGGCGGTCCGACCGCATAAACGACACCAATTCGCTGCTCGACACCCCAGTCCTCTCGGTCTTCTTCAACCGCCTGGCGCTGAGCCCGGACGACAAGGAACTCCAGGCCTGGATGCGCTCGCGCCTGCGGGTTTACCTCAAATATAACCGCTACACCTCCGCGATGCTGGCCTGGCCCGACGGCAGGATCCTGATCTCCGCGGGAAACGCACCGAAACGGCTGGAACAGGAGACCAGGGATCTGATCGCCAAGTCGGCCGCGTCGGGCAAGGTAGAGCTGGGAGATTTCTACCTTGGGCCTGACGGCAAGCCGCATCTCGACGTGGCTGGCAGGGCCGCCGCCGCCAACGGCAAAAGGCTGTTCCTGGTGCTCAAGGTAGCCCCCGCCGAATACCTCTACCCGATGATCTCGCAGTGGCCCACCAACAGCGCCACCGGCGAGATAACGCTGGGCCGCAGGGAGGGGGATACCGCGGTAGCCCTCAACGAATTCCGCTACGACAAGACCACCCCGCTGCGTCTTCGCTACCCGATGTCCGCGCTGGACATGCCCATGACCAAGGCCCTGAGCGGAGAGACTGGGGTCGTCTTCGCCAAGGACTACCGCGGCGAGACGGTGCTGGCCTCGCTGGGCATGATCCCGGACTCCGACTGGGGCATCGTGGTTAAGATGGACTGGAAGGAGATCCTGGCCGATGCAGGGCAGGCGTCGGCGCTCATCCTGCTCTTCACGCTGGCCATGCTCCTGGCCGCCGCCGTCACCGCCTACCTGCTCTTCCGCCTCCAGGCCTCGGCCTACACCCGCAGCCTGCTGGAGATAGAATCCGAGAAGGAAAAATACCGCATCAACCTCGAGACGCTGACCGACCGGGCCAATGACATGATACTCCTGTCCGACCCGGAGAAGCACTCCCTGCTGATGGTGAACCGCAAGACCTGCGAGACCTACGGCTACTCCGAGGAGGAGATGCTGAAGCTGCACCCGGAGGACATGATACCGCCGGAGGACATCCAGCGGTTTTACGCGCGATACAAAGCGCTGGCGGCCGGAGAGAGCGCTATTTACGAAGTCACGCACATGAAGAAGAACGGCGAGCGTTTCCGCATAGAGGTCAGCGCCACCGGCGTACGCCAGGACGGCCGGGACCTGGTCTATTTCATCTGCCGCGACGTTACGGAACGGCGCCGCCTGGAGGCGGAGCTTAAGGAGAAGGAGCGCAAGCTGGCCGGAATAATGAGCAACCTGCCCGGCATGGCCTACCGCTGCAAGAACGACCCCGAATGGACGCTGGAATTCGTCAGCCCGGGCTGCGAGCCCCTCACCGGGTATAAGGCTTCGGAACTCACCGGGGACAACGCGCTGAGATACAGCGACCTGATAATCCCTGCGGACCGTGACATGGTCTGGAGGGAAGTGCAGAAAGCCGTCGGCGCGCGCCGGCCCTTCCGCCTGCTATACCGCATCCGCCGCAGGGACGGGCAGGTACGCACGGTCTGGGAGCAGGGCGCGGGCATCGCCGGAGAGAACGGCAAGGTGGAGGCCCTGGAGGGGTTGATCATGGACAGCACGGACAAGGCCGCCGCCGAGACCGCGCTGCGCGAGAGCCAGGAGTCCTACAAGCACCTGTTCGAGACCATGGACGAAGGTTTCGCCTGCCACGAGATAATTTACGACGAAAAGAACCGCCCGGTGGATTACCGCTTCCTCGAGGTGAACCCGGCTTTCGAGCGCCTTACCGGGCTAAAGCGCGCCAGCGTCCTGGGCAAGCGCGTGCTTGAGGTCCTGCCAAAAACGGAGCGGGGCTGGATAGAGAAGTACGCCGACGTGGCCCTGACCGGCAAGCTCATACATTTCGAGAGCCGCGCCGAGGAACTGGGGAAATGGTTCGAGGTCAGCGCCTTCAGCCCGCGCCGGGGCCAGTTCGCCACCACCTTCTTCGATATCACGCCCAGGAAAGAAGCCGAGCTGCGCGGCGAGGAGCTCAACCGGGACCTCGCCAAGAACCTGCGCCTCTACACTATGCTGGCCCAGATCAACCAGGCGGCCTCGCTGATAAAGGACCGCAAGCAGCTGCTGGAGCGGATCTGCGACATTGCCGTAGTGGCAGGGGGCTTCAAGATGGCCTGGGTAGGCTACCCGGACAAGGACACAGGCCGCGTGCTGCCGCTCTGCTCGGCCGGGGACGCCAAGGATTACCTGAACCCGATAAAGATCTTCATGACCGAAGGTCCAGCCTCAAAGGGGCCTACGGGAGAAGCCGCCAGGACCGGCCGCATCTCGGCGTGCCAGGACATCGCGGCCGACCCGCGCATGGAGCCGTGGCGGGAGAAAGCGCTGGAGATGGGCTACGCCTCCTCGGCCGCGATACCGCTCTACGACGGCGACAAGCTAACTAACATCCTCAACCTCTACAGCGCTGACAAGTACGCCTTCACCGACGAGGAACTAAAAATGCTGGCGGCGATACAGGCCGAGACGGGCCTGGCCATAGAGGCCATCTCAGCCGAAGAGAAGCGCGCCGCCGCGCAGGCGGCGCTGGAGCGCACGGCCGACCACCTGACCCACGTGATGGAAGCCACGTCGATAATCCTGTTCACGCTGCGCAAAGTCAAAGACCGCTTCATAACCCAGTGGGTCAGCGGCAACTCCAACCTGGTGACCGGCCACGAGCCGGCGGAGATGCTGGCGCCCGGCTGGTTCGAGAGCACGGTGCACCCGGAAGACAAGGAGTGGGTGCTGGCCGAGAAGCAGCAGATCTTCGCCAAAGGCTCGCTATCACAGGATTTCCGCGTGCGGCGCAAGGACGGCAAGGGCTATGTCTGGGTACACAGCCAGCTCAAGGCCGGGCCGGAAGCGGCCGGCGAGATCACCGGCTCGTGGACAGACATCACGCCGCTTAAGGAATCCGAACTGCGCTGCCGCCAGATCATCGACGGCCTGCCCGGACACTGTAACCCGCCCGCCGGCGAATAGCCCCGGCGCCGGGCGGACCGCCGAAATTGCTAAAATCTAATCCGCCCCATGACCGAAATACTCAAAGCCGGAAAAGCCGGCATCAGGAAAGCCGCCGCCGCCCTCAAACGGGGCGGCGTGGTAGCTTTTCCGACGGAGACCGTCTACGGGCTCGGCGCCGACGGCCTCGACCCCGTCGCCTGCGCCCGGATCTTCGAGATCAAGGGCCGGCCCCACTTCGACCCGCTCATCCTGCACGAGTGCTCGGCCGCCAGGGCCAAAAAACTTTTCTCGTCGGTGCCGCCGGCCGCCGAAAGGCTGATGAAGAAGTTCTGGCCGGGGCCGCTGACCCTGGTGCTGCCCAAGGCCAAAGCGGTGCCGGATATCGTCACGGCGGGGCTCGGGACCGTCGCCGTAAGGGTGCCCGCCGGCAGGCACGCGCTCGCCCTGATAAAGGCCGCGGGCCGGCCGGTGGCCGCGCCCAGCGCCAACCGTTTCGGGGCATTGAGCCCCACCACCGCCGCGCACGTAAAAACGCAATTGGACGGCGGCCCCGATATCATCCTCGACGGGGGAAAGACCCGCATAGGGGTGGAATCCACGATCATAACCTTCGCGCGCGGCGTCCCGGTACTGCTGCGGCCCGGCGGTCTGCCGCTGGAGGAGATAGAAGCGGTAGCGGGACCGGTGTCCGCCCCGTCGCGGCGCGCCGCCAGGCCGGCCGCCCCCGGCTGCCTCAAAAAACATTACGCCCCGCAGGTGAAACTCAGGCTGATAACCCCCGGGGCCGCCGTGAGGCCCTCCGCGAGCGCGGCCTACCTGGCCTTCACCGGCAGGCCGGCGGGCAAGTGGGCCGCAGTAAAAGTACTTTCACCGTCGGGAGACCTGCGGGAGGCCGCAGCCGGGCTGTTCGGGGCGCTGCACGCCCTGGAACGCTCCGGCGCCCGCGTCATCTACGCGGAAAAAGTGCCGCAGCACGGCCTGGGCCGGGCCATCATGGACCGGCTGCGCCGGGCCTCCGCTTAACATGAAAAAGAAAGAAGCCGCCATAGAACTTGTAAAAAGTTTCATACAGACCGACCCGGTGCGGGCCGCGCAGGCGCTCGAAACGCTGCCGCCGCGCGACGCGGCGCAGTTGATCAAGGACCTGCCGCCCTCGGTGGCCGCGCAGGCCATGGAGAACCTGCCGCCGCAGGAAGCGGCGGCCATCCTCTCCGAACTGTCCCTGGGCGAAGCGGCCGAGGTGCTGCACCGCATCGGGAAATACCAGGCGGCCGACATCTTCCGGCGCCTCAGCCCCGATTTTTCCAAGGCCGTCATCCCGCTGCTCAACCAGGAGTTCTCCAAGGACGTCTCCGAGATCCTGGCCTACCCGCGCGAGAGCGCCGGCCGCATGATGCATACCGACTTCCTGGCTTTCAGGGATAATTCCAAAGTGCGCGAGGTGGTGGCCCGCCTCCGCCAGATGGCAAAAAAGCAGCTGCCGGCCGCCACCTACTGCTACGTCGTGGACCTCAACAACTCCCTCTCCGGAGTGCTGAACATGCGCGATCTGCTGCTGGCCTCTCCTGAGACCGGCGTGGCGGAGATCATGATCCGGGACGTGGTGAAGGTTTCGCCGTTCACGGACCGAGAGGAACTGGTGGCCCTGGCGGCGCGGCGCCACTATCTGGCGGTGCCCGTCACCGACGAGAACGGCCGCCTGATCGGCATCGTCAACACCAAGAACATCATAGCCTCCACAGAGGAGGAAGCCACCGAGGACCTGCAGCTGCTCTTCGGCGGCAGCGCCGAAGAGCGCGCCTTCTCCCCGGCCTGGTTCAAGATCACCCGCCGTTTGCCGTGGCTGACGGTGAATTTGGCCACGGCCTTCCTGGCCGGCTCCGTGGTGGCGCTGTTCGAGGATTTCATCGCCCGCGTGGCCGTGCTGGCCGTCTTCCTGCCCATCATCGCCGGGCAGGGCGGCAACGCCGGCACGCAGACGCTGGCCGTGGTGATCCGCGGCATGCTGATGCGCGAGGTGGCGTCCCACAACGCCTGGCAGCTGGTCAAGACCGAACTTTTCGTTGGCCTGGTCAACGGCACGGCCACCGGGCTTATCACCGCGGCCGCGGCCCTGCTCTGGAAAGGCAACCCCTGGCTCGGCCTCGTAGTCGGCATCGCGATGGTGGTCAACATGGTGGCGGCCGGCGCGTCCGGGGCCATGATACCGCTCGCGATGAAGCGCCTCGGCTACGACCCCGCCCATTCCTCCGGCATCTTCCTGACCACCGTCACCGACGTGGTCGGCTTCTTCGCCTTCCTCAGCACCGCCTGGCTGCTGCAGGGAAAACTCGTATAAAAGCTAAAACCGCGGCGCCCCTTAAGAGGCGCCGCGGTTTTTTATTTTCTACGCGCGACCTGACCGGCTAGTCCGCGGCCCCGCTTTTCCTGCGGGCCAGCAATTCCAGGTAATAATCCAGCGTGCGCCGGGCCATGATGGCCGTGGTGAAAGCGCCTCGCACCAGCGAGACGGACTCCGCGGAGAAGCGCGCGCGCAAGGACGGGTCCTTCAGCACGGCCTCCAGGCGGTCCGCCATGGCGAGGTGGTCGCCGGGAGGGAACAGCAGGCCGGTAGCGCCCTCCTTCACGATCTCGGAATTCCCGGAAATATCGCTGGCCACCGCCGGCACGCCCATGGCCAGCGACTCGCGGACGCTGCCGCTCAGCGCCTCGCCCTTCACGGCCGCGTTCACGCTGACCGAGGCCACGGAGAGCAGGCGCTCCACATCGTCGCGCAGACCCAGGAAGCGGCCCTTCCGCGGGTCCAGACCGGCGGCGGCGTACATCGCCTTCAATTCCGCGGAATCCGTGCCGCGCCCGGCGAACACCAGTATGAAATCCAGGCCGCGAGCCTTCAGCAGGGCGGCCGCCTTCACCAGCACGTGCTGGCCCTTATGAGCGCTGAAATTGCCCACCAGCATCACCACCGGCAGGCCCGGCGGCAGGGCCAGCTCCCGGGCTATGCCCTCGTCTGGAGGGCGGGGGGAGAAGCGGGCCGGGTCCGTGCCGCTGTAGATCACGCGCACCCGCTCCGGGGCCACGCCGTAAGCCGTCAGAATGTCCCGCACCGAGCCGGCCACGGCTATCACGCCGTCTATCAGCCGGCTGGTATATTTGAGTTTGGCGAAAAAGCCTTTGACGATGGGGTGTGAGACGCGGCGGGTGAAGATGAACAACGGTTTGTGACTGGCCAGGAACTTGGCTATCAGCCCCATGGCGTGCGCCTTGGGATGGTGGGCCTGCATCACGTCCGGCCTCAGTTCGTCCAGCAGGCGGGCCAGGCTCCTGGCGGTCTTCAGGTCGTAGTCGCGGCGGGGCTGGAAGTGGCGCACCGGGAAGCCGTCGGCGGCGGCCTTGCGGCCCAGGTCGCCGCCCAGCGGGCAGGCGAAATAGCAGTCGTGGCCCAGTTCGCGCAGGCCGCGGGCCAGGTAAAGGGCCTGGGCGGCCCCTCCGGACCAGCCGAAGCTCTCGGTAACGTGCAGTATTTTAAGTTTGTCGGTCATGGGGCCTATGAGCGGCCTAGGTCCAAATACCGGCCGCGCCTGGGCCTTTATGCGCATTACAAAGGCCCGTCCTTCTGTTAAATTATAGTATATCGAGCCGTAACCAACGGAGAAACTGATGAAAAAAGCCCTATTCGCCCTGACCGCCTGCCTCGCCGCGCTGCCCGCCGGCGCCCAGCAGCTAGAGTATCCGGACGTGCAGCAGCTCAAAGCCTCCTCGAAGATTTCCGCCGACGCCCAGCCCGTAAGGCGCGGGAACTATTACCTGGACGTCAATTCCTACGATCCCCTGCTGCAGCGCCCCTCGCGCCAGGGCGAGAAGATCCACATCATCGGCGGCAAGATAGAGATCCCCGGCATAGACGGCACCATAGATTTCGCCCGCCAGTACAGGCAGGCCGCCTACCAGCGCCACGACCTGCAGAGCGACGTGGCCCTGGCGGTGTATACCAAGAACCTGCCCAAGGTCCTCTTCCAGGTGCTGTTCGGCATCGCCGAGGACAACGGCAACCCCGCCGGCGGCACCTACAGCGACCAGAACCCGGTGGTGCAGGACCCGCCGGTGGCCATGCCCACCGAGGCCGACATCCTGGCCCTCGACATCCCCGAGGACGAAAAGCAGCGCCTGCTGGTGCAGCTGCGCAACTCCAAGCTGCACATCGAGGGCCGCATCAACCCCTTCCGCAAGAAAGAGATGCTCAAGATGTACCAGCAGATCATCGTGGAGGAGCGCGAACGCGGCCTGCAGCCCTCCTTCGGCCTGCCGCATGAGTGGAGCCCCGAGTTCATGCAGTACTGCCGCGAGAAGGGGGAAGTCATCCCGCTGACCTTCACCAAGCTGCTGACCGCGCTGGCCTCCGGCGTGACCTCCAGGCACTTCAAGACCGGCACCGAAGTGGAGCTGATCAATTTCATCCTCTCCCGCGAGGAAGGCTCCGTGACGATGGACCAGCTGTTCCGCGCCAGCTACCGCCTGGCTGGCGGCGACGTCTACCTGGCCATCCTGACCATCGAGAACATCCTGGGCGATAACTGGCGCCACCCGGACCGCGACAAACTGGCCGTCACCCGCAAGCTGGCCGGCATCAGCAATTTCTACCAGGGCAAGGGCGACAAGTACGGCGCCTGGTACCACTTCCACGGCATCATGCTCTACGGCTACGTGCGCGGCGGCTTCAGGGCCGCGCTGATAGGCGGCATCGAGACCGCCGGCTCGCACGTGCTGGGCAGCGCCCACGATGCCAGCGACGAACAGCAGGAGGACTACGTCAACTCCACCGGCGGCAAGATAGGCGCCCGCCTGGCCAAGGTGCTGCGCGAACGGCTCTTCGAGGCCTTCACCCCCGACAAGAACTACTGCGACCCCAACGTCTACCTGGACCTCTCCGAGGATTTCCGCGACCGCATAGAGTACGTGGAGAGCACGGACTTCAAGGTCTCGCTCGACGAGGCGCGCATGTGGCTCAAGCCCCTGTCCCGGGACTACCTGGACTGCCACGTCGAGATCATCTACAACGATTACTCCGGCCAGCTGAACTCCAAGTACATCGTAAAGAAGGACCACGTGGACTTCAAGAAGGGCAAGAGCAAGGCTATCCTGATCAACCCCATGCATGAACTCGTGAAGGCCCGCGCCTTCATCTCCGGCTGCCTGGCCTCCGAGGCGCCCGTGGGCACCAAGGGCTTCGGCGGCGCGCAGCTCCCCGGGCGCATCTGGGTGGACGCCGAATAAAGCGCTCCGGCGCGGCAGAGCCCCCCGGAGCGGCCGGGGGGCTTTTCTTTTGCCGCCTTAAATATTAAACTGAAGGCATGAACTCCATCAAGAGCGGCTGGGACCTCATCAAATATTCCACCACGCTGTTCCTGAGACATCCCGTCATGCTGATGCCGCTGCTGTTCACCTGGCTGCTGTACGCGCCCACCGTCCTCTATTTTAAATACCGCTTCGACTGGGACCCGCTGACGCTGCAGCAGACGCTGCTGACGGTGCTGGGCATCACCTTCTTCTTCGCCCTGCTGCTGGCCTTTTCGGCCTCGATGCTGCTGGAGCTCATACAGCAGGCCGAGTCCGGCCGGGAACTCTCGCTCACGGAGGCCTTCGCCGACTCGCTCGGCTCCAACCTGCTGCGCATGCTGCCCATAGTGGTGGTCTGGACGCTGGTGTGGTTCGTGCTGACCGTGCTGACGGCGCTGCTGACGCGCAAGAAGCGCGGCTCCTCTTCTGCGCGGGACGATAATTTCAGCGCCGAGAACGCCGCCCGCACGCTGGCCGGCGATACCAGGTTCTCGCTGTCGGCCGCCTTCTTCCGCGCGCTCAACAAGGGCGTGAGGATGGCGGTGTTCCTGGTACTGCCGGCCATAGCCTGGCAGAACCAGGGGCCATGGGACGCCTTCACCCGCGGCATGCGCATACTGCGTATGAACATCGGCACCTTCATGACCGGCTACGCGCTGTCGGAGCTGGCGGCGACCATCGTCTTCATCCCTCCGGCCATCCTCCTCTATATTTCCAGCGAGGGCAAGATCACTTTCCCGGAATGGGTCTGGTTCGGCACGATCGCGTATATCGCGCTGGCCTGGAGCTACAGCATCTACCTGGAGCAGATGTTCACGGCCATGCTGTACCTGTGGCATTTGAACTGGGAGAAGGCCATCGGCGAAGCCCAGGCGGCGCGGCGGCCTATCCCGGCGCTGCGCGACGTCAGGCGCCCCTGCCTGCTCGACGGCATCGACGACCTGGCCCACCTGAAGGATTGCGCGGTTAAACAGCAGTAAAGGAGACCCTATGCAGAACTTCACTTTCGTAAATCCCACGAGGATAATCTTCGGCAAGGCCGTGGTGGCCAAGCTCGGGCCCGAGGCCGCGAAGGCCGGCAAGAAGGCGCTGTTCGTCTACGGCGGCGGCAGCATCAAGAAGAACGGCGTCTACGACGTCATAATGGAATCCCTCGCCAGGAACGGCGTGGCGGTGACGGAGCATGCCGGCGTAAAGCCGAACCCGGCGCTCTCGCACGTGCAGGCCGGCATAGCGAAGGCCCGCGCGGCCGGCTGCGACCTGGTAGTGGCGGCGGGGGGCGGCTCCGTTATAGACGAGGCCAAGGCCATAGCCGCCGGGGCGATGTACGAGGGCGACGTCTGGGACTTTTTCTGCGGCAAGGCCGAGATCCGCCAGGCTCTGCCGCTCTTCACGGCGCTCACGCTGCCCGCCACCGGCTCGGAGATGAACGCCGGCTGCGTGGTGACCAACGAGGTCACCGCCCAGAAATATTCCGCCCACTCCCCGGCGCTGTTCCCGCGCGTTTCCGCGCTGGACCCCGAGACCACGCTGACGCTGCCGCGCGAGCAGGTGGCCTACGGCGCGGTCGACTCCATAGCGCACATCATCGAGGGCTATTTCACCACCAGGGACGCCGACGCCGAAGTTACCGACGAGATAGTGCACGCGCTGGCCCGCTCGGTAGTCGCCTCCACGCTGCGCATCCTCAAAGACCCGGCCGACTACAACGCCCGCGCCTCCATGATGTGGTCCGCCACGCTGGCCCTCAACGGCCTGGCCACCTGCGGCTATGGCGGGACGTCCTTCATCAACCACGCCATCGAGCATTCCCTCAGCGCCATCTATGACATCGCCCACGGCGCCGGCCTGGCCATAGTGATGCCCGCCTGGTTCCGGCATCACCTGGAAACCGCGGGCCCGGCCCGGCTGGAGAAGTTCGGCGCGGCCGTGTTCGGCGTGAGCGGCGCGGCCGAAACCATAGCGGCTTTCGAGGACTTCTTCCGCAGAGCGGGGGCCCCGGTGCGCCTGGCCGAGGCCGGCATACCGGCGGAGGACATCCCAAAAATCTCCGCCAACGCCATGGGCCTCATCCGCCTGTGGGGGATGAAACACGAGCAGCCGGAGATAGAGAAGATACTGCGCCTCGCCGTTTAAGCCGCCGTACCGCAAAAAAGAAGGCCCCGGAAGGGGCCTTCTTTTTTACTCCCGGCAACGCGCTAACCGAGTATGTACTCCAGGTATTTAGCGTACAGGCGCACGGCGCGGTCCGCCGAGCGGAACACAGGCAGGCCCAGGGACTGCGCGTAGGCGCAGTAGGGCTCGTAGAGAGTGCCGGCCGCCACCACGAAGAGCAGCGGCTTGCGCGCCTTGCGCGCGGCTTCCGCCGCCGGCTTCAGGAAGGACTTGTCGAAGTCGTCCGGGTACTGGCCGCCCTTGGGCAGCGTGTTCATCATGGCCGTCAGCGGCACCATGGAGACCACGGCCCCCGAGAACTCGTCGGCCGCGAGCGCCGAAGCCACCACTCCGCCTATCGCCGCGTCCGAGGCCATCGGCGTGATGTCCAGCGGGTTCTTGGCGTCCACGATGGAGTCCAGCTTGAACTCCTTGAGCGTGGCCGCCATCGCGGCCGCCGTGGGGGCGTGCATCTCGGCCGTGACGCGGCCGCCTACGGAGTCGGCCATGCCGGCGCCCTCGAAACCGGCGTTGCTCATAAAGAAAGTATTGCCGTGCTTCAATTCTAAGCCGCCGAAGGAGCAGGCCAGCGCGGCCAGGTCGGTGAAATCGTCGAAAGTCTCGGCCACCAGCGCGCCCGCCCGCTCCATGATCAGGCGCGTCACCAGGTAGTCGCCGGCGATGGAGGCGGTATGCCCCATCACGGCCTTCTGGCCCACGGCGGTGCGGCCCGCCTTGTAGAGCACCACCTGCTTGCCCTTCAGGCGGGCCTTCTCGATGACCTTGGCCAGGGCCAGGCCGTCGCCGGGCTTGAAGCCCTCCATGTAGACCAGGATCACTTTCAGGTCGTCCTCGTCGGCGAGGCGCTCGACGTAATCCGGCACCGTCACGTCCTGCTGGTTGCCCACGGTGACGCTGTAGGCGGGCTTGAGCCACGGCATCTTACTGATGGCCGAGATCACGAAGGCGCCGCTCTGGCTGACGAAGGCCGTCTTGGCCATGTTGGGGTTCACGCCGAGCGGGTGCTCCATCTTGTACTCGGGGATGAAGAAGGTGTTCAGCTTCACGCCGTTGAGCACGATGCCCATGGAATTGCCGCCGGAGAGGGCGAAATCCGGGTTCTTGGCGCGGGCGGCGGCGATGGCGTCCACCACGCTGCCGGCCATACCCTCGGAGCCGGCCTTCTCGCCCATGCCGCCGGAGATCAGCACCACGCCGTTGACCTTGCCGGAATCGCCGGCCTCGGCCAGCACGCGCGGCACCTCGGGCGAGGGGACGGCCACCACGTACATGTCCACCTTCTCCGGCAGCAGCGCCGGCGAGGCGTAGCATTTTACACCGTCGATCTCGGCGGCGCCTTCCTTGATGATATAGGTATGCTCTTTGGGAAAACCGGCCTTGGAAATATTGTTGAGGATGATGCGCGCCATGTTCATCTTCTTCTCGCTGACGCCCACCACCGCGGCGCTCCTGGTGTGTATGAGGCCGTCCACGCCCTGGCGGGAGGGCTTCACCCTGGGCGCGGCCTTCTTCGCGGGCCTGAAGCGCAGCACGCCGTCGAGCGCGGTCAGCCTGCCTTTGCTCACGGCTATCGGGTTGATCTCGAATTCCTCTATCGCCCAGTCGCGATCGCCGCCGTCGCGGAATTGGCGCATGAGGTGGGAGAAACCCTCCAGCCACTTCACCATCTCGCCGTCAGCCGCCAGGCGCCGGCCGCCGCGCACTTCGCCCGCGCTGTAGCGCCAGATCCAGCTGCCGGCCAGGAAGGCCTCCCAGGCCTTGGGATTAAAAGCCAGGTCCGCCGGCAGCACGGAGGGGGCGGTGCCGGGGCGCAGTGATTTTATCAGTGACTCGGCATTGGTGCCGCCCGGGCCTAGGGTGATGACCGGGCCGAAGGCGTCGTCGGAACGCGCGCCGAGCAGCAGCTCCTCGCCCAGCGCGAAAGCGGAATGCGGCACGAACTCCACCGCCATGAAGCCCTCGGCCTCGGGGAACTTGGCCGCCATGGTTTTCATAGCCTCGCCCAGCGCTTCGGGGGTCTTGTCGCAGACCTTCACGCCGCCGGCTTCGGTCTTGTGCAGGGTCTTGGACGAGACCAGTTTGAGCACGGCTTTGTCGCCGGGCAGACCTTCGCAGGCTTCGCGCGCGGCCGCCGCGGGGGAGAAACCGGTGGCGGGGAAAAGGAAGTGCTTCGGGGCCTCTAGGCCGGCCAGCTCCAGCACGCGGTAAACCTCCGGTTCGCTGAGGCTCTTGCGGCCCTGCGCCCCGGCGTAGGCCAGCATCTTCTCTATCTCGTTGAAATTTTCCATGTTGTCTCCCTCCGCGTCACTTTATTTTCCGCACGGCCGCCCGGCTGGCGTAGTCCAGCGCCTGCGCGCGGTCTATGAACCCCGCGCCAAGGCTCAGGCAGTCCGAGGCGGCCGCGCCGGCCGCCAGCCGCAGGGTGCGCTCGAAATCGAAACCGTTGATGAAGCCGAACAGGAACCCGGCCATGAACGAATCCCCGGCGCCGACGGCGCTGGTAAGGCGGCGCAGCCGCGGCGGGGGGACCCGCCACAGCCCGAAGGGGGAAGCGGCGTAAGCGTGGTCCGGGCCGTCCGTCACTATGAGCGTTTTGAGCCCGAGCGGGGCTTTGCTGCCGAAGAACTCCAGCACGGCGGTTTGCGAGAAGCGGCGGCCGCACAGTTCCTCGAACTCGTAGCGGTTGATCTTAACTCCGGCTGCGCCGGCGGCCACGGCCTCGGCCAGCGCGGGGCCGCTGGTGTCTAACACGCAGAAGCAGCCGTGGGCCGCCGCCTGGCGCACCAGCGCGGCGTAAAAGCCCTTCTTCAGCCCGGCCGAAGTGCGGCCGCAGACGGCGGCGGCGCGGAAGCGCGGGGCCAGCCCGGAAAAGTTTTTGAGGAAAGCGCGCTGCGAGGAGGCGGGCACGGCGGGCCCTTCCTCGTTGAGGTCCGTGGTGCGGCCTCCGGCGTCGGCCACCGTATAGCAGACGCGCGACTCGCCGGCGCGGTGGGTCTCGATGAAGGTCTTGAAGCCCTCCTTGCCCAGGCTGGAGGTTATCCATTGGCCGTTGTGGCCGCTGGCGAAGCCGGCGATAGGGCACTCCAGGCCCAGCGAGCGCAGCGCGCGAGCCACGTTGACGCCCTTGCCTCCGGGCAGAGTGATGGTGGAACCTATGCGGAAGATGCGGCCGGGCTCGAAAGACGGGATCAGGGCCGTTTTATCCACGGACAGGTTGAGGTTTACGATTAGGGCGTTCATTGTTGTCTTGTTTTTAAATTTAGCATTTTTATGGGAAGAGGGAAAACCTGACTTTTTATATAATATCCTTAATGGGCAAAGCTCTAAAAATCCTGCTCTGGACCGCCGCGGGGGCCGTCCTGGCCCTGGGCGCCGCGGCCGCCGCGGCGAAGTTCTATTTCACGCAGGAGCGCCTTAAGGCCCTGACCACCGACTACGCCCGCAAAAACCTGCGCCGCGAGATAGCCTTCGAGGCGGTGGCGCTGAACCTCTCCGGCATCTCCATCGCCAAACTGCGCGTCTCGGAATATCCGGATTTCAAAAAAGGCGAATTTTTCAGCGCCGACTCCTTCTCCATGCGGCCCTCTTTCCGGGCGCTGCTGCGGCGCGAGGTGCGCATAGAGTCCGTCTCCGCCTCGGGCCTCAGCGTGCGCGTGACCGAGGTGAAGCCGGAGACCTACAATTTCTCCGACCTGCTGGCCGCCGAACCGGCGCCCAAACCCCAGCGGCAGGCGCAGCCGGAAGCGGCCGCCCCGCGCCTGACCGTCTCCAGCCTCAAGGTGCGGGGCTCGCGCTTCGTCTATACCAACGCCGCCGGCGACCTGTCTGTGACGCTGCGCGACATAGACCTGTCGGCTTCGGCCATCTCGCCAGACGGCCTTTTCCCCGCGGAGGGGAAGTTCACTCTGGCCGTGGCCTCCCCGTACTTCAACGGCGAGGTGCCGGCCCGGGTAAAAGGCCGCCTCGCCCTGGGCGGCTTCGCTCCGGAGCGGGGCAGCGCTGAAATCGAAAAAGCTTCCTTCACGCTGGGCAAGGTAGAGGCGGACCTGAAGGGAACCCTGAAGAACCTGCTCGAGCCGGACGCCCGGCTGCAGCTGACCGTCCGCCAGTTCTCCACCGCCGACCTGCGCCAGGTCTACGGCAACCTGCCGCCCAAGATACTGCTGCCGGAGATCGAGGCGGAGGCCGATTTCAAGCTCACGCAGAAGGACATAAAGATACGCTCCGCGCGGCTGCGGGCCGGCCCTCTCAAGGCCGCCCTCAAAGGCCGCGCCGCCTGGGCCCCGCGGCTCAGCTACGACCTGCAGGCCGACGCCAGCGCCCAGATCCCCGAGATAGACACCACCCTGCTGGCCAGGAAGGCCAAGATGTACCCGGTGCCGCGGGGCCTGAAGCTGCCGCTGACCGAAGTCTCCGCCTCGCTGCGGCTGAGGGACGGCAAGGCCGAAATACGCTCTTTCGCCGCCGACGCCGCGCCGTTCTCGGTTAAGGGCAAAGCCGTGGTGGCTTTCTCCGGAGCGCGCCTCAGGGCCTCCGGCTCGGCCAGGGCCGAGATGCACAACCTCGCGCGCCTCGCCGAGATAGCGCCCGCCGCGCTGGCGGCCTACGGCCTGTCCGGCGCCGCCTCCGCCGCTTTCGACTATACCTACGCCGGCGCGCTCTCGCTCTCCGGCAAGGCCTCGCTGAAGGACGCGGGCGCCGCCTACGCCGGCTACAGCCTGAGCGGCCTGCGCGGCGACGTGGACTTCACCGGCGACTCGGCCGCCTCCAAAAAGATCCAGGGCCGGCTGGACGGCGGGGACTTCACCGCCTCCTTCAGCCTGCGCGACGCGCTGGCGCACCCCAAAGCGGAATTCGACCTGGACATCAGCAAGCTGACGCTAAAGGACGCGCCTCCCGCCGCCGCGCCGGCCGCCAAGGTTTCGCCCGCGGCCCCGGCCGGGAAACCTTTCTACGCCGATATCTCCGGCTCGGCGCGCGCCGGGGCCATAGAGCACCCGAACCTGCGCTGCGGCCCCGCCGCGTTCCGGCTGAACCTGCGCAACGTCTCGGCGGACCTGCAGGCGCTCGACGGCTCCGCGTCCTTCTCCGCCGGGCCGGGCAAGTTCTCGGAGCTCTACAAGCTGGCCGCGCGCTACAAGGCGGCCAAGGTGGCCCTCTACCCGCTGCTGGTGCTGCAGAAGGCCTCCAAGGCGGCGAAGGGCCTGAACCTGCCCGACTTCGACAACATAGACTTCGAACTGGCGGAGGGGGACTACGCCTTCGCCAAAGGCCAGATGCGGCTCAACAAGTCCGGGCTGATCGCCTCCGTGGCGGACGTGTCCTCCACCGGCTCCATCAATCTGCCCGCCGAGCGCCTGGACATGCGCCTGAGCGTGGCCATGAAGCGGGCCAGCGGCATCAGCATGAGCGTGCCGGTAGGCCTGTTCGTAAAGGGGACGTTCGCCGACCCGGCGGTAAAGCCGGACGTAAAGTCCATAGCGGAACAGCCGGCCGTAAAGAAAGCGGTGGAGCGCCTCGCCCCCAAGGCGGAGAAGCTGCTTAAAGGCCTTTTTAACAAATGAAAACATACCCGATACTCCTGACCGCGGCGCTGGCGCTGGCCGGCTGCGCGGGCACCCGGCCCGACGTGCGCCTTACCAGCGAGCCCTCCATAGAGCGCGCGTTCGACATTATCGCCTCGGTACCGGAAGGCAAGTCGCTGATGAAGTTCCTGCGCAAGAGCCCTGTGCGCTTCGAGTACGCCAACACCCCGGGGCTGTGCCACAAGTTCGCGCTGAAGAGCGGGCAGATCTTCATGCCGGCCGGCTACAAGGGCTCGGACCTGGTGCTGGCGCTGGCCATAGCCCGCGCCGCCCAGATCTACCGCCTCTCCGCGCAGAGCGGCCTGGAGGAGATCATCTCCGAGGAGGAGGAACTGGGCTCGCTGTTCCAGGCCAGGATAGCGCTGGAGATAAACCTCGTCGCCGCCGATTTCGCAAAAGCCGGCGGAGCCCCCGAAATAAAGACGGATTTCTGCACCTACGTGCTGGAGACCTCCCGCTACGCCATGGCGCAGGCCCGCCGCGAAGCGCTGACGGCCGACGCGGACTGCCAGCGCCCGCTGGAGACCCTGGAGAACCAGCGCGTCTGGCTGGAGAAGACGCGCAAGGCCATCAACGACGAGACTTTTTACCAGCTGCTCTACGAGCGCGACCAGGCGCGCGTGAAGAAGGGCTCGATGACCTCCAGCGAAGCCATGAAGCGGGACGCCGCCGTGCGGGCGCTGCCCACCTACGAGGTCTACCGTTTCCAGCGCACCTTCTACGACGACCAGAACGAAGTCTTCAAGCGCTTCGCCAGGCTCTACGCGGCGGAGGTGGCCCGCGACGCGGCCTGGCGCGCGGCGCACCAGGCGGAGATAGACCGGGCCAGGACCGAATTCTCCGACTGCGACATGCGTTAAAGGCCGGCCGCGGATTTTATATCATTATAATATGGCCACACAGTACGACCTCTGCCTAGTTACCGCCGGCGACCGCGCCACGGCCGACCGGCTGACCGCGGGCCTGCTGCGCGAGCGCCTGGCCGCCTGCGTGACCGCCCTGCCCGGCGCGAGCTCGGCGTACCTGTGGAAGGGCCGCGTGGAAAAAGCGGAGGAGATACTGCTGCTGGTAAAGACGCGCCGCGCGCTGCGCAGCGGCGTGACGGACTTCGTAAAGCGCAACCACCCCTACGAGGTGCCCGAGATCATATTCGCCGCGATCGACGCCGGTTCGCGGCCGTACCTGGACTGGCTCGGCGAGAGCACGGCCCCGAAGAAAATTAAAAGCGCCCCGAAGAGGAAATAAATGGACGTCAAGAACATACTGCACGTGATAGTGGTGGTCGTGGTGGGCTCCCTGCTGGGGATGTTCATCACCAAGCTGACCGGCATCTGGTTCCCGGCCGGCAGCCAGGTAGCCGGCCTGATCAATACCGGCATCAACACCGGGCTGAGGCCCACCACCGTGGACCTGAACCTGCTCGAGGTGACGGCCGGCCTGGTCTTCAAATTCAACATCGCCAGCATCCTCGGCATTTTCGTCGCCGCCGTGATCTACAAGCAGCTGGTGAAATAATGCCCAGGCTGATACTCGCCTCCAAGTCGCCGCGCCGCATGGAACTGCTCTCGGAAGCGGGGATAAAGTACCGCGTCGTCCCCAGCCATATCGAGGAGGTCTCCGACTACAAGCGCCCCGCGCTGATAGTGCGCGAGCTGGCCTATAAGAAGGCCCTCAGCGTGGCGCTCAAGCATCCCGGAGCCCCGGTGCTGGGCTCGGACACGCTGGTCTACTGCAAGGGCGAGGTGATGGGCAAGCCGGCCGGCCACAAGGACGCGCTGCGCCTGCTGCGGCTGCTTAACGGCTCCTGGCAGGCCGTGCACACCGGCGTGGCGCTGGTCTGGCTGGACAAGGGCATCTTCCTCGCCGGCAGCGAGGTCGCCCGCTGTAAGGCCAGGAAGCTCTCTGAAACCGAATTGAAGTCTTTCGCATCTAAACATCACGACAAGGCCGGGGCCTACGCCGTGCAGGACAAGGACGACGCCTTCATCGAGAAGATCGAAGGCCGTTACGACACCGTAGTGGGGCTGCCGATGAGCCTCGTGCGCAAATTCATGAAGCGGGCAGGAGCGAACTAATGGCTGAACACAGGGTAAAGAAAACTTTCCATCTGGCCTACGGGCACAGGCTGCTCAACTACAACGGCAAGTGCGAGAACCTGCACGGCCACAACGGCGTCGTGGAAGTGACGCTGAAGGCCGCGGAGCTCAACTCCGAGCGGATGGTGATGGATTTCACGGTGCTGGGCAGCAGGATGAAGACCTGGCTGGACGACAACCTGGACCACAAGGTGATCCTGGCCAAGGCCGACCCGCTGGCGCCGGTACTCGCGGCGCAGGGCCAGGCCTGCTACCTCACGGCGGAGAACCCAACCGCCGAGGTGCTGGCGCGGCTGATCTACGCCGAGGCCCGCGCCATGGGGCTGCCGGTGGAAGAGACCGGTTTCTGGGAAACCCCGACGTCGATGGCCTCCTACAGGGAATAAGGAACTTTTATGACAGAACAGAACCATTTCGAGATAGTCGTCGTCGGCTCCGGCCCGGCCGGCTTCACCGCCGCCATCTACGCCGTGCGCGGAGGCGCCGCCACGGCCCTGTTCGGCGGGGTCGCCCCCGGCGGCCAGCTGCTGCAGACTATGGAGATAGAGAACTACCCCGGCTTCGTGGATCCCGTGGTGGGCGCGGACCTGATGCAGAAGATGCTCAAGCAGACCCAGCGCCTGGGCGCCGCCGTTTTTCAGGAGTCCATAACCTCCGCCGACTTCTCGGCCAGGCCCTTCAGGCTGAAGGCTTCCAGCGGCAAGGACTACACCGCCGACGCCGTGATCCTCGCCACCGGCGCGCAGGCCAAGTGGCTGGGCATGCCTTCCGAGGAGAAGTACAAGGGCAAGGGCGTCTCCGGCTGCGCCACCTGCGACGGCTTCTTCTTCCGCGGCAAGGAGGTGGCGGTGATAGGCGGCGGCGACACCGCCGCCGAGGACGCGCTGTTCCTTACCAAGTTCGCCACCAAGGTCTACCTGGTGCACCGCCGCGACGCGCTGCGGGCCAACTTCCGCCTGCAGGAGAAACTCAGGGCCAATCCCAAAGTGGAGATAGTCTACGACCATATCCCCGAGGAGTTCGCCGGCGAGACCAAGCTCACGGCCGTAATGCTGAAGAACGTCAAGACCGGCGCGCCCCGCCGCCTCGAGGTCACCGGCGCTTTCATCGCCATCGGCCATACCCCCGCGACGGAGCTGGTCAAGGGCCAGCTCAAGCTCGACGAAGGCGGCTATATAGTCACCGACGACCATACCGCCACCTCGGTGCCGGGCGTCTACGCGGCCGGCGACGTGATGGATACCCGCTACAAGCAGGCCATAGTGGCCGCCGGCGCCGGCTGCAAGGCCGCGCTGGAGGCGCTGGCCTTCATAGAAGGCTAGGGGACGCTCATTCCTAATTCCTAATTAGGCTGAAACGGGCAGGTCTTTTTCGCATAGAAAAAGACCTGCCCTCTTTTTGCGTTTTTTCCGCTGTGAATTAGGAATTAGGAATGAGCGTCCCCTACGCGTGAGGGAGGATGCTGAGCTTGCGCAGGTCGCGGCTGGTGCGCCGCACGTTGCGCACGAAGATGCGCCAGCCCTTGATCAGGTTCTGCCGCTCCTCCTCGCCGATGGCGGGGGTGAAGACGCGGGTAGAGACTTTAGAAGTCCACTGCGGGGCGAGCCCCAGGCCGCGGGCGGCGGCCAGACCGGCCCCGATGGCCGTGGCCTCGCTCTCTTCGAGCGCCGTCAGCCGGGCGCCGGTGACGTCGGCCTGGAACTGCAGCAGCCAGTCTATGCGCGACAGCCCGCCGGAAACTTTGAGTTCCTCTATCTTCAGCCCCTTCTTCTTCACAAGGTCGAAGGCGTCGGCCACCATGTAGGCGATGCCCTCCGTCACGCCGCGCACGACGTCGTACTTGTCGGAGTGGGGGGAGAAGCCGGCGAAGGTGGTGAAAGCCGAGAAGTCCCAGTAGGGCGCGCCCAGCCCGCCGATGGCCGGCAGGCAGTGCAGGCGGTTCTTGGACTTGCGGCACATGCCGTCCACTTCTCCGATATCGTCGAAGAGGCCGAACTTCTGGCGCAGCCATTCCAGCGCGGTGCCGGCGGAGTTCACGGTGCTCTCGGTGAAATAGCGGATGTTCTTGCGGCCTTTGCCTTCCTGCCAGCCGAAAGAATTGAGCAGGCCGCGGATCTTGAGCGGCGTGCGGCCGGTGTTCACCAGCAGGAAGGCGCCGGTGCCGTAATTGAGGGCGGCGGAGTTGGGGGCCTCGAGGCCGAGCCCCAGCATGGCGGCCTGCTGGTCGCCCAGCATGGCGGTCACGGGCACGCGGCGGCCGGCCAGCTCTACGTGGCCGAGGCGGCCCACGCTGGGCTTTATCTCGGGCAGCAGGGCCTTGTCTATGCCGAAAGCGGCCAGCAGTTTCGGTTCCCAGCGCAGCCGGCGCAGGTTGAACAGCAGCGTGCGCTGCGCCTGCGACGGGTCGGTGACGAAGACCTTGCCGCCGGACAGGCGCCAGACCACATAGGTGGCCACCGGGCCCATCTGCAGGCGCCCCTCGGCCGCGGCGGCCTTCACCTCGGGGAAGTTCTCCAGCGCCCAGGCCATCTTGGAGGCGCTGTAATAAGGCGTCTTGTAAAGGCCGGTGATATCGTGGATGGCCGTGTTGGACAGCTGCACGCGGCCCAGCAGCTCCAGGGCGCGCCCGTCCTGCCAGCTCAGCGCCGGGGCCAGGGGGGCGCCGGTGGCCTTGTCCCAGAAGACCGTGGTGGAGCGCTGCGCGGCGATGCCCAGCGCCGCCACCTCGGAGTCGGGGGGCAGCTTGGCCAGCACTTCGGCCAGGCTGTCGGCCTGGCTGGCGTAAAGTTTCTCGGCGTCGTATTCGGCCAGGCCCGGGCGGGGATAGGCGGCCTCGAGCTTGCGCTGGGCTTTGTAGCGGATCTCGCCCTCGGGGGTGAAGGCCAGGGCGCGGGAGCTGGAGCTGCCCTGGTCGAGAACGATGATGAATTTTTCGGACATATCAGGTACCGGGCTTGCGCTCCACCTTTATCTCCACGGCCGTTTTTTTAACGGCCTGCTCGAGCAGCCGGCGGCGCGCCTCGTCGGAGAGGTCGGCGCTGTCGAGCACGCCGGCGATGCCGGTCAGCGTCAGGCTCATGGCCCGCTGGTAGAGGTCGAACTGGTTGAGCACGCCGATGACGGCCTCGCGGTTGGGGAAGGACCACTTTTGCCCCTTGCTGACCCGCGCCGTGTAGGAATTGCCGGCGTACTCGCCGCCGTCCTTGGCCGCGCGGCCTATCTGCTCCGTCACCTCGGCGAGCTGGGCCTGGATCTCGTCCATCTTTTCTTTGAGGCGCCCGTAGCGGTCCACTAAAACCTCGATGTGCTCCTGCGCGGCCGGCAGCGTCTGGAGCGGGGGGGGATGCCCGCCGTAGAAATGGGGGCAGAGCGCCTTGTAGTCGCACCACTTGCACTGCATCTCGCCCGGGGTGGGGTCGAACTTGAGCCCCTTGATGGAGTCGGCCACGCCCAGCACGCGCTCCCAGAAACCGCCTATCTCCTTGTCGTCGGCGCGCTCGAAGTGGTACTCCTTGTTGGTGGGCACGTGGTAGTACAGCATCTGCGAGATGCGCACCGCGGCGACCCGCTCGCCGTAGGTCTCGGCGATCTTCTCCTTCAGCCGCGGGTCGAGCTCGACGATCTTCTGGTACATGTAAAGCTGCGAGGGCTGGCGTTTCACGTCCTTGCCGGTCTTGTAATCGGTGACCAGCAGGCGGCCGCCGCCCTGGTGCTCTATCTTGTCGGCGATGATGCGCACCAGCAGGCCGTCCACCTCCACGTCGGTGGAATACTCCACCAGGAAAGGGGGGGCGAAGCGGGCGCGGTTATGCTCGTAGTAGGCCCGCAGCATCAGCAGGCCCTTCTGGTAGTCGTCGTCGGAGCGCTGCTGCGTGCGGTAGCCCTTCTCCAGGTAGGACTTGCTGTTCCATTCCTGGCGGAAGGCCTCGCAGAGCTCCTCGACGGTGGGGAACGGGGGGGCTTTGACGGAATACAGGAACTCCAGCGCGGCGTGAATGGCGGAGCCGAAGGCAAAATAGAACTTGGGCTCCTCCTTGATCTTGTCGATGTATTTGAACTTGTACTTGAGGGGGCATTCCTCGTACAGGGACATTTTGGAGTAGGAGAAGGCCAGCAGGCCGCTCTTTAAGGCTGGCGCCGGGGCGGGGACAGCCCCGCCGAACAGGCCCGGCGCCGGCGCGGCGGCGGGCGTCTCTTCCTTACTTTTTTTCTTCATACTGTAATAGTTCCGTTACCCTGTTCTCGTAGCCCGGCCCGCCGACGGAGGTGAGTATCCTGCCGGTCCACGGGGCGTAGTATTCGAAGATCCACGACGGCGTGCCGGCGGGGCGGCGGCGTATCTTCACGCAGTTGGAGAATTCCCCGGCCTGCACCTTCACCTTCAGGCCGGCGGCCTCCACCCGGAATTCAACCTTGCCCTCGGGGCCGACGGAGGTCCAGGCCTTGCCCGGCTCCAGCGGGTAGTCCAGGATGCGGGTATCCCAGGCGTCCTGCCGCTCCATGAAATTTGTCCCGGCGAAGCGGTAGACCTTCTTCTGGCTGCTGACGAACTCGTCGCCGGCGTAGTAGGAATTGCGCATCACCGCGCCGCGGGCGGTCTGGTCGTAGACCTCGGCGAGCTGCCTGGCGTTGAGGCCCAGCGTCTGCGAGTCGCCGTAGCGCCATTTGCTGCCGGTAGCCGCCGGAAAATAGTCGGGACAGACGAAGATGCGCCTGAAAACGTCGCCCGGCAGCTTGTAGGAGGGATACTCCCGCGCCAGCCGCTCCAGCAGGGGCCGGGACCGGTCGCAGAGGCCCAACTTGACGGCGTACAGTTCAGCCGCCGCCTGCAGCGCCTTGGGGGCGGACGGGTCGGCCGGGTTGCGCAGCGCGAAAGCCCTGTACTCCTCGGCGGCCTGCAGCAGGCGGCCCTGCTTTTCCAGCTGCACGCCGTCGCCATAGCGCGAACCGCAGCCGGCGGCGGCCGCCAGGAACAGCGTGAAGATAATTATTTTCGCCCCTCGCATATATCTATTATATAAAAATAGCGGGTTCTCCCGTCGTAAAACGGCGCGCCGGCCGCCATATCGGGGCGTCTATAGCCGCCGCAGTCACGGAAATTGCACGTATATTGGCGAAAAAAGGCGCATTTTTGCCTGCCGTAGCGGGCGCTACCCCAGGTCTCAGGCCTGCCGCCAGGCGCCCTCGGAGTTCCCGTATCCTTCGCGGCTAAAATAGGCCTTGGCCTGCGGCCTTACTCGCGCCCCAAAATTGCCACGTGCCTGGACAATACGACTCCCGCAAACACGTATTGCTTGTATGTATTAATACAATATTCTGTATAATAATAGTCAATATGATTAAAGCCAGTTTTATCAGCAGGGCCACTGAACTAGGCTTCAAACCGGGCTCCCCCAGCGACCCCAACGAGACGCTGGCGGAGATAGTAGAGAGCCGCATACCAACGTACTGGGAGGCCTTTCCGGGCCTGCTGGTGAACGCGGCCGAGGGGGGAGAGTTCAGCCCGGCGGCCACGGCCGCCCTGCTAGACGAAAGCGGCAAGGTGGCCCTGAACCAGTTATTCCTGGTCGCCCTGGGGCTGTACGAGGCCCTGGGCGAGCATTTCAGCTGGCGCCGCCGCCTTTTCCCGGACCTGCCGGCCAGGCAGGTCTCCGGCCTCGCGGCCAGGCTGGAACGCGGCGAAGCGGTGGAGGCCGGAGGGATCAGCCTGCCCGCGGCCAGACTCACGGCCGCATTCAAGCGCTGCCGCCGCAGCCGCGGCGGCCTGGGGGCCTCGCTGCTGCAGCTCTTCACACCCCGGCAGACGGAGCTGATCTTCAAGCGCCTGCGCGGCGCCCGCCTGACCAAGACCGAGGCGGAATACTTCTCGCGGACCATACGCCCCAAGGTGCGCGCCCTCGCCGACGAGGAACTGCACCGCCTCGCCGTCAAATTATTGGGATAAAGCCGCACAAAAAGGAAGTACCCCCACCAAGAATCGAACTTGGATTACCTGCTTAGAAGGCAGGTGCTCTATCCATTGAGCTATGGGGGCACGTAAAGCGAACGTCGGAACCCGTATATTTTACAACATTAACCTGAACCCTGCAGTTTCGCAGCGGGCGGAAAGTTGCAGCCGCAACTTTAAGGCTAAGCCTTGACCAGCATTTCCCTGGGGTGGAAAGCCCGGCGGCCGGCCAGGCCGGACAGGATGTCCCCGGCCAGGTAAAGGCTGCCCGTCACCAGCACCGTGCCGCCGCGCGGCGCGGCCCGCAGCGCCGCCCGCAGGGCGGCCAGCGGGGCGCCTATCACCGAAGCGCGGGCTGCAGCAGCCGGCGGGAGCAGCCCCAGCACGGCGTAAGGATCGGCCGACCTGTAGGAGAGGGAACGCGTGAGAATAAGCCTCGATGAGGCGGCGGCCAGCGGCGCCGCCAGCGCGCCGGCGTCCTTGTCGTTCATGAAGGCCGCCACGCAAACCGGCTTTTTACCGCCCATCCCGGCCAGCAGCGCGGCCATCCCCTCGGAGTTGTGCGCGCCGTCCACCACCACATTCCTGCCGCTGACGATTAACCGCTGGAAGCGCCCCGGAGGCAGCGCCCGCCGCAGGGACGCGATGGCTTTGCCGGGGGAGAAAGACCGGCCGGCCCTCTTTGCCGCCAGCCTGGCGGCGCTCAGGGCAAAAGCGGCATTGGCCAGCTGAAAGTCCCCGGCGCCGCGCAGCGCCCTTTCAGCCGCCGGCGGCAGCGGCGAGAGCGGAAAAGCCTGCGCCCGCACAGCCGCGGCGCGCCGGCCTACCGCCCGCGCGGCCTCCGGCGGCAGGTTGCCGGCCAGCACCGCGGCGCCTTTCTTTATTATCCCGGCCTTATGGGCCGCTATCGAAGTTATGGTGCCGCCGAGGAGAGCGGTATGCTCCAGGCTGACCGAGGTGACGCCCGCCACAACCCCGTCGGCGGCGTTGGTGGCGTCCAGCCGCCCACCAAGGCCCGCCTCCACCACGGAGAACCGGACCTTACTCGCGGAGAAATACAGGAAAGCCATGGCGGTTAGCGTCTCGAAGAAAGAGAGCTCGCCGGCGGCCACCGATTCCACCCGCAGGAAGGTCTCGAAGAAATCTTTTTCCGGTATGTCGCGCCCGTCGAGCTTTATGCGCTCGCGCACGGATCCGACATGCGGGCTGGTATAGAGACCGGTGCGCCAGCCGCTGGCCGACAGCGCCGCGGCCGCCATGCAGGCGGTGCTGGTCTTGCCGGTAGAACCGGCGAGATGCACCACGGCGCCCATGCTCCGCTCCGGCGAGCCGAGCCTGGCCAGGGCCGCCTTTATATTGCGCAGCGAATAATGCAGAGATGCGGGGGGAGGGGGAAGGGCGGCGAGCCAGCGCTCCAGCCCGGCGTAATTGGCGGGCAGGCGGCGCGCGCCGCCGCGTTCCCCCAGCGCGGCCAGCAGGCCGGCGGCGGTACGCCGCGTAACGGGATGGCGCAGCCCCGGCGCTATCTCGGCCAGAGGAGCCAGCACGAACTCGCGCTCGGCCAGCCGCGGGTGGGGCACGGCCAGGCCGGGCATAGCTATAACGCGCCCGCCGTAAAAAAGTATGTCTATGTCTATGGTGCGCGGCCCGTTCCTGAACAGGCGGCGCCGCCGCAGCGCGGCCTCCACTCGGCCTATCAGCGCCAGCAGGGCCGCCGGGGAAAGGGAGGTTTCGCAGGCGGCCGCCATGTTGAAGAAAGCCGGCTGTTTTAGGTAATAGAGCGGGGCGGTCTCGTAGACGGAGGAAACCTTCAGCAGCCTGCAGCCGCCGCCTTCGAGCAGGTCCAGGGCGGCGTTGAGGTTGCGCAGCCTGTCGCCCAGGTTGGAGCCCAGCGAGAGATAAACCTTCATTTCCCGGCTGCCCTTACCGCGTCGGCCACCAGCATGGCCCGGCGGCATTCCGGCACGTCGTGCACGCGGATGATGTCGGCGCCGTTGGCCGCGCCGGCCACGCAGGCCGCTATGGTGCCGGGGAGGCGCTCCTCGGGCCCGCCGCCGGCCAACGTCCCGATGAACTTCTTGCGAGAGACGCCCAGGAAGACGGGGTAGCCCAGCGCCCGGATCTCGCCCAGCCGCGCTATCAGCGCCAGGTTATGCTCCAGCGTCTTGCCGAAGCCGATACCCGGGTCCAGAATAATATCCTTCACCCCGGCCCGCTCCAGGTCGGCAGCCCGGCCGGCCAGGAAAGCCTTAACCTCCGCTACTACGTCAGTATAATAGGGCGCGGCCTGCATGCTGCGCGGTTCGCCCTGCATATGCATGATTATGGCCCCGGCGCCGGTAGCGGCCGCCGCGGCTATCATGGCGGGGTCGCGGAAGCCGGTTATATCGTTTATCAGGTCAGCGCCGGCCGCCAGGGCCAGCACAGCCAGTTCCGGTTTGCAGGTATCCACAGAAACCGGTACTCGCAGCCGGCCCGCCAGGGCCTCCAGCACCGGCAGAACGCGGTTTTTTTCGTCCTCCAGGCTTACCGGTTCGCTGCCCGGGCGGGAGGACTCGCCGCCAATATCGATCATATCGGCGCCCTGATCCTGCAGCAGCAGAGCCTGAGCCACAGCCGCCTCCGTGGAGGCCCATTTGCCGCCGTCAGAGAAGGAGTCCGGGGTTACGTTAAGTATACCGCAGATCAGCGTGCGGCCCGGCGAAAAATGGATTTTCTTCATGCTGGGAATTCTACCAATTTAAAGGCGGTCATGGCGAAATCAGCCAAAAACAGGGCATGGCCTCATTGGAGGGGGAAAATAAAGTGCTTGTTTTACCGCACTTATTCATGAGGGGGGGAAAATAGCCCTTGACAAACTATACTATCCTATGCTATACTATGTTTGTAGCGGAAAAGTATACAGGAGGCTTTATGAACACCCAGCGCTATATGCTTCAGAAAGAGTTCAAAGTTTGGATGTGCGCCACCCTTGGCCTGATCAAGGACGGCAAAATGGGAACCAGCATAGCCCGGGCCGACCGCATAAAGCTGGCCTTAGCTTATACCAGGAAATAATCTAAACATAAGGAAGGAAAAAATGAAGCCACGCTACCAGATAGTTATCTCCCTCTCAGAAGACGACAACGTGAAACTGCAGCAGTTGCGGGAAGACGGCTACCAGATAGTGGACATCTTCCGCCTCGGCCTAACCGAGGCGGAGGATGCGGTCAAGAAGGCGGGGTTAAGGCGCAGGGAAAAGACGGAAAAGGACAAACCCGAGCAGGATAAGCTGTTCTGACCCTAACCCACCCACCCCTCCCGTCACCCCAAAACACAGCCTCCTGAACTACGCGCAGCGCGTAGGCCTTTTGGCCTATTGCCGCATAGGCAAGATTGCCCTTAACAAAAGGTAGTCTAATCCGTATAATATGAATATGAAAAACACTAAAGCGATTTTCTTCATAGTGCTCGGCGCCTTCCTGATGGCCACCGGCTTCGCCTTCGCGGCCCCCAGCTCCACCTTCGACAGCGCCCGCTCCGGCGGGTTGAGTTTCGACGGCAGCAGAAATTCCGGCTCCGTTTCGGTGATTGCTCCCCTGCCTGCCCCCTCGGCGGTGCCTGCGGCCTCCCAGCCCACCAAGCCGGAAGACAAGCCGATGGCCAAGACAAAGAAGTTCGTGGGAGACAATTTCAGCAAGATCGTGTCGGCCGCGGCCATAGGCGTCCTGGCCTTCCTGGTGATAGGCACCGGCGGCGCCGCGCTGGCCGTAGGCGCGGCGGCCTTCGGCTTCTTCTTCATGATGGCGAAACTTTAAGTTTTAGTTTTCCTCGAAATGATCCACCGTGTATGTGTACAACACGGTGGATTTTTCTTTCCAGGCGCCGGGCGGGAGCCCGGCTTTCTCCGCGCAGAGCGAGGAGAGGAAATCTTCCTTCTTGCCGAAATGTTCCCAGACCTGCGGCAGGTAGGTGCCTGAGCGGCGCCCGCTGGTCAGGTAAACGCCGTGCACCCCTTCCTTTATCTCCGCCGCCCCGCCCACGCGGACCAGCGGCGACAAGACTGAGATCTCTATCGTGACCTTCTTTAGGTCGGCCTCGGTGACCGGCGGAAAGCGCGGGTCTTCGAAGGCCGCCGCCCCGGCGTAAGAGGCCACCATGTCGGCCAGCGCGCCGCGAGGCTCGAGGCTGCCTATACAGCCGCGCAGGCGGCCGCCTATGTTCAGGGTAACGAAGACCGCGGCCGGCTGGTTGAACTCCGGGCGGGGGGACAGCGGCTGCGCCGGGACCTTACCGGTCTTGAGGCAGGCGCCGATGCTGCGGCGGGCCAGCGCCAGCAGTTCTTTCTTCATGTCGCCGGTTAATTCCAGCGCGCCGGCCGGCTTTGGCGACGCCTCGGTGAAGAAACCCGCGCCATAGCCCACCACGGCGGAGTCGTCGCCGGACACCTTGCCCGAGTGGGTATACACAGCCAATTCGAAATCGTTGCAGCCCAGCTCCAGCGCGGCCGCCGCACCGGCGGTCATTGGCGCCTGGCCGCAGGCCGTAGTATCCAGATACTCAGAGGCCTTGGCCAGGAGCAGGCCGTTGGCCTGGTGGAAATAGCCCGGCGCGGAGTTGCGCATGGCCTGGCGCAGCGCCAGCAGTACCGAGCGGTCCGAGATCTCGGCGATATTGCCCGGCGGGTAATGGGACAGGTCCGAAGAGACGCAGAACAGGGCCCGGCGGCCCTTCATGGCGCGGCCCAGGGCGCGCCCGGCCTCTTCGAGCAGCGCCGCGTCGTCGGTATTGAAGAGCACCGGCACTATCTTTACCTTGTCCCCGAGCGCCTGCAGAAAAGGCAGCTGCACCTCCACGGCGTGTTCGCCGGCGTGGGCGCGGGGGGATTCCTCGAAAAGTTTTTTATCCTTGAGCAGCTCCGCGCAAAAGGCCTCGTCCACGTCCACGAGCCCCAGCGGGGTTTCGAAGGCGCCGCCGCCGGGCAGCGCCCCGCGGCGCAGGCCCATGGTATGGCCGGTGGCCAGTATGACCAACGTGTCGAAATCGATATTTTTAAGCGCGGAGAACGCGGCGCCGGCGGGGGCGCCCGAGTAGGAGTACCCGGCGTGGGGGGCCAGTATACCGGCCAGCCGGCCCGACGGCCTGTAATCCCTCTTCAGGAACCCGTCCACCCCGGCCCTCAGCTCCGCAGGGACGCTGTCGTAAAATTTGCCCGCTACCGCTGGTTTCCGGATCATAAGCCCTCCGGCCCAAATTATACATTTGTTTTCCAACCCTAAAAAAACTAAAATATAGTCACACGGTGGTTGTAGCTCAGCTGGTTAGAGCGCGCGTCTGTGGCACGCGAGGTCGCGGGTTCAAATCCCGTCAGCCACCCCAAATTTCTGTTTTCCGGATTTTCCCCGAGGCGGCCGCCGCCGCAGAATTAAATTTCCGCAGTTTTTCCCACGGAGATTTAAGTTTATAAGAAATCCGCTTCCCGCCTAAAATAAAGTTCGAACCGATATTTTTCCATATTTGCAGGTTTTCCGCCGGATTGCCGGAAATCGCGGACTCTCCGGCGAGAACTGCGGTATTATAAAAACCTATAAGCGGTTCGAACCGCAAATCACCCTGCCGCGCAAAAGCTGAGAGTTTCATTTCATTTTCCATTTTCTTCTCAACGAATGAATGCTTTTTAAGAGCGTACTCGGCCTGCGTAAGATTACCCTCCAGGAGCATGTCTAGGATTGCGTTCATTCGTTGATTAAGGATAACTATTTCATCTCGCAGATTTTGGGCGGTCTCTTCCCCGGCCTGGGCCGCCTTTATTGATACCTTTTTTATATTATCGAGAGCTTCGGCGGCCAGGGCCGGGGGTAAGGAAACTCCTTTTAACTCGGCGCGAAGCTGGGCGTCAATAACCTCTTCCCGCACAAAAGACTGATCGCAGTTAACGTTGCGCTTGGTGCAGTGAAGATAGTTATGGCCCTTTTGAGTTTCCGTAGTAACGAAACGCCCACAGCCCGCGCAGCGGAAAGCGCCCCGGTAGACATAAGGCTTTAAACCTTTAGTGTGCGGTTTGCTTTTGTTCTTCATGACCTCCTGGCACCTGTCGTAGAGGGCTTTGGAGATGATAGGCTTATGTTTGCCCTCGTAAAACTCGCCCAGGTATTTTATAGCCCCGTAGAAAAACGGGTTTATCAGGAGCCGCTGGTAGTTGGATGTGGCTAACTCTTTGTTGCGCCGCTTGTTTAGCCCCTCGGCGTTCATTATGCGGCGCAACTCCCTTAGCGGATACCTGCCGGTAGCGTAAAGCTCGAAGGTACGCCGCACAAGCGGGGCCATTTCCTGGTCTACTATGATGGTGTGATTCTTGGTGTCATTGAGATAGCCGAGCGGGGCCAGGGTGGGGAGAATGCCGTTACGGAGTTTCTGGCGCAGGCCCCGCTTAACGTTCTCTGACAGGTTATCGACGAAATACTTAGACTGCCCGAAAGCGATAGACAGCATGAACTTCCCTTGTGGCGTCCGGTCGAACCAGAAGGTGGGGAATTTCAGTTCCAAGACCTTCCCAAGGTCTACGAGATAGATTATCCTGCCGCCGTCGACGCTGTTCCTGGCCAGCCGGTCCGGGTGCCAGGCCACAATGCCTTGGGCCGCGCCCTGCTCCAGGCCAGCTACCATCTCGTTAAAGACCTCGCGGCCCGGCTCCTTGGCGGTTTTGCTTTCAAGGAACTCCCGCGCAATGGTAAGCCCTTCCTTGCGCGCGTACTCGCGCAGCTCGGCAAGCTGCGCCTCTATGGAAAGGATCTGCCGGTCCGGCTCGTCCGTGGACTTGCGTGCATAAAGGAAATACCGCATATTAGGTTTCTGCATACCTTGCCTCCCCGCTCTTAAGGCCGGTTTTGCCCAGCAGGGCTGAACCGGACTTAAGTGCTATTCTGCAATTCTGCGCCGCTGGTGCGGACGGCCAGGCGCAGCAGCGCTGGGCCACCCGCACCGGCGGCCATAAGGACAATAATTCGGTTCGTAATTTATCATTGGCGGGAAGCGGATTTCTTATAAACTTAAATCTCCGTGGGAAAAACTGCGGAAATTTAATTCTGCGGCGGCGGCCGCCTCGGGGAAAATCCGGAAAACAGAAATTTGGGGTGCCTTCCAGGCCGAATTGCGAACCTACTTCGCCCAACACCCAGAGGAAACCTTGTAGCGAAGGAGTCCCGAGCTTATCCGCGAGATGTCGTCGCAGGCGTGGCCACGCAGCGCGGCCCCGCACTGCTCCTTGCAGCTAAGAAGGCCGTTCGCAGGGCTCGGCACTACGCGCCTTCGCTCCTGCTCCCAAGGTGTCCCGCTCTTAAACAAAGCAGAAAATTATTCCCCGCGCGCATCAACTCTTTGCCGTTATTAGTTGCCCCCTACCGCTCATTTGTTATTATACAATAATGCTACGTCTTGTATGTAGATGTATAATTAGCAAATTCCTAGACTTTCAGTAATGAAGAAACCAATTCTGATGAAGTTCGCCAAACGGGTTAGGGAAGAAAGGAAAAAGCTCGGCCTATCGCAGGAGGAGTTCGCCGCCAAGTCCGGCTTCCACCGGACGTATATCGGCATGATAGAGCGAGCGGAGAGGAATATTACGCTAAGTAATATTGAAAAATTGGCTAAAGCCGTAAAAATCCCTATTTCAACTTTATTAAAGGGGCTGTAAAACAATTAGTTATGATAGGCGTGATCATATTTCTTTCCTGCATTATTTTCTCGATCTACGGAATAGTTTCAATTCCGATCCTGATTCATTCAAAGACTATAAAAGCAGCCTGGCGTTTGCTTGGGATGTCTATACTGCCTGCGCTGATAATCGGATTGTTCATTAAGGACCCTTGGTTTGCAGTTGATCAAATATGGCGCTGGCTACGTTTAGCCGTATTGCTTAGCTGGATTCCAGCGCTAATTTACCTTGAGCAAAAAGGACACCTAAGTTATGATAGCGCCTTCCCTAAATTGCTATCCCGCATATCAACATATTCATTGCTGGCTGTATTTACAGTTTGGGCAATAAATAAAACCGAAGCATGGGGTCTAGTTCAAGCGAATTTTAATGATGATGCTCGTGCGTGGTTTGCTGAAACCAACCGTTCTGAAGACGGATTTATTTTCACTCGATTTGGAAATAGCAATTTGCTGTCAGAAAAACTTCTGGATAGTAATCTAGACATTTACACTTATTCAATTCAATGGATAGGGAACGAACAGATTCAGTTGAAATCTCCGACTGACAACATTGTACGGATATATAGCCCTAAAACCCACATGATGGAGTATATTGAGCAATCGGGGGAACGTACAAGGGTAAACAAGACTACTGGCTACCGAGAAATATGGAACAGTCAGAATAAGAAATGGGAACCACGAACATAAACAGGGTTTGGAATCAAAACAAGTCACTGGGGGAAGTAAAATGTTTGATAAATCCATAATTAATAAATCTGGCCAGATGTGGAAGGCCGTACTGTCATTTATCGTACTCATTTGTGGCGCTATTACTATGAGATATGGCTTTTCTCATGGGTATCTTTCAATTCCAATAGTCAGCGGGTTTGCCTTAATGGCATTTAGCCTTGTGTTCCCATGTATTGCAATTCGCTGTTCTTTGTGTGGCGCGAGGTGGGTATGGCTTGCCTTTAGTGGGCAGAATTCAAACCAATGGCTGTTTTGGCTATTTGCCCAATCAGAATGTCCTGTTTGCAAAGGTGCTGCACGCCCTCCAAATCCAGTGGATAATTCTGCGTTACCACCCCATAGCTAAACGTCTGTCGTGCAGATGGGGTCAGGTCTTGATTCTTGACCTGCAAGCCTAAGTCAAAAGTAAAGAGTCAAATATTATGCTTCCAAAAACATTTAAGAAGATCAGCTTGTATCTACATACCGAGCTGGAAAAACCAATCAAAAATATTTACATTCCATCCTACGAATCACTAGTGCTAATATTTTTATTATTTATAAGCATTCCATACTACGATATATTCCAGACCATCTATTTCAGATCCACAGATTATTTGCACAACTGGCCCTTTATTTCCTCAATGGAATTCATAGGATGGGCCGGGACATTTGTTATTTCCCTTGCGATATTTATCGCGGAGCAGTTTAGAGAGAATACAATCCGCGGAAAGGCATTTCTTAGGGCAACCTTGCTTTGGCCAATCCTTGTCTACTCAATACTTGGTGCTGCCTGGGCATACTTTTTCCCGACACATTTTTTCACGACCATACTTGCGGTTTTACTCGCATGTCTTATCGGAAAAGGTTTTTACAATCTACTCAGACTTCTTTTGAGCAACCAGAGAATGATTAAAGCAGAAAAACAGCTCCTGTCAGGCAGCTTTAAAAATGTTATTGATGAAACGCTGAAAACTCAAGAATCCAATGTTTTGCTTTTAAAGCAATTTTCCTACAGCCCCTTCAGCAACAAGGGCAAGACATCTTCTTGGCCTATTGAGTCGTTAATGCCTGGCGTTATCAAAGCAATTGATGAAGAAAGGCTCTCAAGGCTATTAAAACAGGCTAAGGATGAGGCAATCACACTTACAAACCCTATTAACACTACGGGAGATGCCCAGCAAATCCAAGCCAAAGATAAAAAAGTAAGTATTGATTCCACATATCCGGAACTATCACTCTGCAAACTTATTGGTTCCTATGTAAGCGAAAGTGACAACACTCTCGCTTTCGTAGAAACTGGGGGGATAGCATTTTCAAAAGAATTCAAACAGGAGCTAAACAACCGCATCCAGCAAGCATTTACAATTAGCAAAGGAGAAAGCCTTTCTGAAGAGCTACGACAAGAGATTAGCGAGCTTAAAGATGCACTTGCTGCGGCAATTACCGCGAAGGCGCCTGGACGAGTAGAAGAACTTCTAGGTGTATATGTTGAATTGGCCGGGGCTTTCTCCGAAGAAATGCAATCTCATGGGATTCATCACAATCATATAACAGCTGACGCTCTACGACATTCTATTGGAAATCAACTGCGACAACTTGATTGGCTAACGCACGACATTTACGAGCTATTCATCTTAAGCATTGAATCCCAAAATATGCGGATTGCCTCTCGAATTGCCCATTTACCGTTCACGATATGTTCTAACGCCATAGAATCTGGGGATCATTACGTATATCAGGAGTTTCTTAGACTTGCGGAATCGCTCCTTGAAGTCGACAGTATAGAAAATGATAGTCGCGATAAACTAATTGAGTCTTTCCTGCTTTCCTTGCGTACAAGCTCTGACTATTATTTGGCTCCGAAACTTGAGCGAGAAACATCTGTAGATTCTCCGCTTTTAGGATTTGCGTTCCCGCAATTTCAAGCGCTGCAATTACTACTTAAATTTCACATATCACAGGCACTAAAGGGGGAAGTCGACACAATATCAGAATCAACATTTTCAAATGTATTAGCTACCGCGAACAAGTTATTTTCATTTATGCCGTTCCCACAATCCATAGGAATCCTTGAATCTTTAAATTCCTGGCGCATTGAAATGTTTTTAGGGCTAGGCGGATGGACATTTAAGCATTTAGTAGCCTCACAGAATCCCAACGAACTCCGCTATTACTGGGACAGTATTCGAAATCTATTACCAGATTCACTAGTGCAACTTAGCAACGCCTACACTAGGCTGGCGCAAAATGAATATAAGGATTTATGGCACTTGACCTTCTGGGACACAAAACCTGATGGAGAAGCTCATTCAATTGATACGTTTGATTGGATAACCAAGGTGTATCTTGTCCGTTCCCTAGAAATTCTATCCTCCAATACTATACTGGGAGAGTCTTTGTCCCTACCTGATAAAATCGCTTCACATGCTTTCAAGATAAAATCCGATCTGCTCGAAATCAAAAAAGATATTTCTCACTGGCAACAATACTCTTCTGCGTGCACAGAGGAGAATATCTCGCGTTATGATTTACTTTTAAGCCAAATCATAAAACAAAATGAATTTGCCAAAACACAGAGCATTCGTGATGGCAAGATCTCGACCAGCAAAATCAATGAGTTTGCAACGTTGGTCACGAAAGCCTTTACTGAATCAGCAATATTACGAAATATTCTTAAGTACCATATGCAGTTCACCGATTCTTCCCAAGTAGACAAACCGGAGATAAACTCCATTGGGATGTCCGTATCTGATTCTAAAGAGCCTTTTTTACCAAAATCCGATACGATATTTTTTGGCTGGGGAGAAAATTATGGTCAAGGCCTAGCACGCGGTGAAACACAAAACATATTAAACAATTTAATTAAGCAAACAACCCCAGCAAAACTTGAGGATATCGGCACAATCATAAAGGATTTTAGGACCGACAATACTATTATTATTGCAACGGGCGAAAGCGCCATCCTTGAGATATACAAATTGCCAAATGTAACAATGAATCACCTTGGCCCCAGCAAATCCCCTGAGATACCAAATCCAGATGCCTACTACTCAAACAGCATCCCGATATATTGCGTCCATTCAAAGGAGAAATTGACCAATTTACTGATTCTAGATAAGGCTATTCCCACCAACTTAGTCCAGTATTCGCCATATCCAAAATCTATTAAGACTGGATTTGGAACAAGTTCTATCAGAATTGATGTCGATGCATTTTCAGATAATGAACCCCTCTTAACCGAATTCCTTTCTAGAAAATACCCCTGGATAACAAATCAGAGAACTCCAGAGGAACAAACCGAGTATTTACGCGCAAAAGTATTGGTCTATGTCGCAGAAAAGTTTGAATTTATAATTCCGCCTAAGTTCCGTGGCAGAAGAATCCCTATTGTTAAATCTAAACTTGCTAAACACTAGGGGGTGCAGGGAAAATAAGCACTGGGGGCAAAGGGCAGGGGCGGCGTAACGCGCGGATTCAATTAGGAGAATATGACGCAGGAAGAAGGAAAGAGATTTTTTATCGACAAAGCGGTTGCTCAAGCGCGGGCTGACGGGGTTCTGTTGTCCGAGGCTGAGATATATCTACTTGGCTGGTCCGAAGATAAGGAGCATGACGTCACTGACACAAGGATGCATGCTAAGTTCATGGAAGAGACCACGGACGAGGCCTTTGAACTAAAAATCACGAAATTGCTGAAGAGGGCCTATACCAACGATCTGCGTATAGACAAGAATGCCATGTCAGCATATAAGGCAGCGTACACTGCGCTGACAGAGGGAGACCACTACATCGGCGTAATGGCTGAGTCGGTGTTCTATGACGATTTAAACTCGGAAGAACCCGAACCTGATAAGGGCAACGACCAGGCGCTTCTTCTCATGATGGGCTTATCGGTCTTTTTGATGATACCGATATATATGTACCTGAAAGAGCTGCCGGTCTTTTCCACATTGGGCGCTGATAGTAAACATGTGCTTAAAGCTATAACTTTCATGCTGTGGGGGCATATCCCGGCTATATACTTCGCGCACAAGAAGATTTCCAAAGGATATCTGGAGCTGATAGTGACTTCAGCAATATTTTTCGGGGCGTTTTCCTTACTCTTCACTATCTTCTCCCATAAACTGATCACCTGGGTCGGAGAGGAGGATTTCGAGCTCGTACCGTTAATCCTGTATTTCGCAGGCCTATTTATTATTTTCTCTCGTCGTGCCTGTTATACTTTTTTAAAGCTGCATGTGTTCCCATCTTCACGCAGTATGAAGTAGTCAACATATGAAAAATAAATTCTCTCCCGGTAATAACAAGTTGAGCATTATAGTCTTTTTGCTTTGGTGCTTGACATTGTTTTGCTGGTGGAAAAAGGCGTATCCTGAATCTCTTATGTTACTTGGGGCAAAGGTCTCGCTAACAACCATACTCTTGTTGTGGTTGAGCTTCTTGGGGATATATTTCGGGGAAGTTTTCTGCAACAAGAATAGAAACCAATGGATTTCGTTAGCTGCGAGTTTCCTTGCTTTGCTATGTTTTAATGGAATTCTTATTACTACCGAGTCAGCCAATTTTGGAGTGGGTGTTTTGGGTATACTGGCGTTAGCTATTTTATTTCTTTTCAGAGAAATACGGAATCGCAAAACTAAAAATCAATTGGGGAAGACTAAAGCCGGGAAGATAGGAATGTGACCGTGCGTAAATCCTCGTAAGGGTTGGAAAGCATTATATTATGAAAATACAACTGCTTATCGCTTGGGCATGCCTCATTTTAATCTATATATTCCTCAGACGATTCAGCAAAAGACTGCAAGACAAACGATATCTCATTCCAGGCTGGCTAATACTGACATTACAGGTCTTGGCATTTCTCCCGGCATTTTATGCGAACATGTGGCTAATTTCAAGGTTGCAATATACACGGACATATCCCAATAAAGACAAGAATTATATCCAAATTGTAGCGTCATTTACCGATGAGAAATCTCACGCACTTAGTTATGAATTGATTTCGTCTGACGATATGGAGAAATTCAAACAAAGTCATTCTTCCGCTTCTTTTCTACTATCAGAAATGGGGGGAACGTTTTATTTGCCGCTCGAAACATACCAGGGGGCAAGCGAACGTGCAAATAGAGCAGATTTTTCTGTCAAAAAGGCCGCCAATGGGAAACAAACCGTCACTGTCGATTATGATTACCCCTCCGAGGACTACCGGCATACAGCCAAATATACCACGGATGGCACCATTATAGAGCCAATCTCCTCTTCTATGATGTGTGCGGGGATGGTCTTTATGGCATTCCTTCCTACATTAATATCCCTAGGCATATTCGGCCGTTTACTTGGAATTATCGCGTGGGGGAAGGTAAAGGGATTGGGGTCAGGTCTTGATTCTTGCATAAACACACACTCATGAATATAGTTTTTAAAAAACTACTTGCTGTCCCATTTTTCCATCGAGAGAGAACTTCTGAGCGGAGTGGCGAAATCATACGCTGGTGGGAGTCTCGCCGGGTGGTATTCAACTTGATGAATCTCGTAGTGGGCGGCTCACTTCTACTCGTCTTATATATCCTCGACTCTATGATTAAAGCAAGATTCGGAGAGCCCCTCACGATACGCAATTTGCCATTGGAAATACTCTTCTGGATTATTGTCGGTTATGCAGTATTGCTGAATGTATTTTATACGGGTGCCTACCTATTTGAGCTGATAGTACGATATGTTTCCAATATAAATTCACGAATTGCAGAGTATATATTCCTTTTCTGTGTTAGCTCTTTACTCCTGCTAACTACGAGCATCACTTCTTTGTACATTTATGGCAGTTGCCGTATACTTATGGGATATTCGACATATGATCCTTACGGTTTACAGCGAGAAGATTGTGAAGGCAGTTATGAACAATGCGCAAAAGCACGTGGAGAAGTTGTGCTTAAATAAGGTTTTAAATTTGGGTGGGTAATTACGCCGTATCATGAATGGGTGGGAACAGGTAAGGACGGGCCAGGGCGGGGGCGGCGGCCATCACGCGGCAAGACGCTACCGCCCTGGCCTTTCCTTATTTTCTTCGCAGTTTCCGCTTCTCCCGGTGGCTACAAATTAATAGCAGAAAAGACCGCCGCGGCGGCCGCAGCAGCGGACGCCGGGGCGGTGTTTTATAATTACGGTGCCACCGGTGTCAGTTAAGATATATAACAGCAACAGGCCCGCGCCGCGAGTGGCAGCAGCCACTGGCGAGCGCGGGCAGAGTCTGTAAAGATAACAGTTCGATTCTTTGCAGCGCGCGCGGGGAATAATTTTCTGCTTTGTTTAAGAGCGGGACACCTTGGGAGCAGGAGCGAAGGCGCGTAGTGCCGAGCCCTGCGAACGGCCTTCTTAGCTGCAAGGAGCAGTGCGGGGCCGCGCTGCGTGGCCACGCCTGCGACGACATCTCGCGGATAAGCTCGGGACTCCTTCGCTACAAGGTTTCCTCTGGGTGTTGGGCGAAGTAGGTTCGCAATTCGGCCTGGAAGGCACCCCAAATTTCAAAAAACGCCCATTAGTGGCCAGAAGGATCGCCCCGCTTGAACGCGGGGCACGTTTTTTATTGGGAACGCTTGAACAGTCACTAACACAACCTATACAATTAGGCTGGACTAAACGGGGGGGGGCGTCAAGAATCAAGACCTGACCCCAATTGCGCTGGGCCTATCGCAAGAAGAATTCGCCGCCAAATCCGGCTTCCACCGGACCTACACTGGAGTGATAGTGCGCGCCGAGAGAAACATTACTCTCACGAACATAGAAAAACCAGCAAAAGCATTCAAGCTTTCTCTTCCGAGTCTGTTTCGAGATTTGTAGCATATAGACTTCGGACTCCGAGTTGCATTTATTTGGGGGTTATGCTTTAAAATATTGCGTTTTTAGCTTGTCGATTTCCCGATTGGTCATGCTCAGTTGCTCCATTAGATTCCTCCCGGCTAGTTCCCTGAAGGGTTAGTTACCGCAAACCATGACATTTTAAAAATCGCTACCGACAAACCCACCCACCTTTATCCGCGGTCCTAGTTTGGTAGAATGAGCGAGGGGGGGATACTGAAAGATAGCAAGAATATATGACAGGACCTGATAACCCCGGCTCCGGCAACGGCGCCTCGCCTTTCCTTAACGGCGTGCTATCTGCAAAGACCGGATATCTGGTGGTCGCCGTTACGGCCTGTAGCATCCTTATCTGCCAATGCGTAGGTCTGGCCATAGACTTTTTCCTCTGGGTGCCCGACCTCCGCTTCCTCCTTTCCATCGGTTTCATAGAACCTCTTTTCGCCACGCCACCCGCAGCGTTCGCTTATTGCTTGCTGCGCGACGAACTGATAAAGGGGCAGGAAGAGATCCGCAAGACCAACCTGGAACTGCAGGAGACGTTAAAGAATATTCGTGAACTGGGAGAGTTGCTGCCGATGTGCACTTCCTGCAAACGGATCAAGGTCGGGGAAAAAGAACTGGCCAAGCTTGAGATCTACATCACGCAGCATTCCAAGGCGTTCTTTTCACACGGGATCTGCTCCGACTGTTTAAAAAAATTCTATCCGGAGTACGCCGACTGATGGCCGGCATCTTTAAACACTCCCTGCTGGCCGCGTCGTTCTCCGCCTGCTTCGCCCTTTACCTGTTATTCGGCTTGTTCGTCAGCCCGGGTGCCGCGGGTCTTGTCCTTGTCGTAGGCGCGCTACTGCAGGCCGGCCTGTGGCTGGGCTACACGGTTGTATACACCAATACCGCCATTGCGCAGCTTAGCAGGGCCAGAAGTCTCTGGGTCGCCCTGAAGTTCTCTTTCCTCCCGGTGCTCGCCAGCATGGTCAGCACCATCCTTTCGATATATTTTTACCACAAGGCCGCGGGTATAGGGTCCGTCACGCTTTTGGCTGCCATAGGCTGCTCGTCCAGTATCGGCATTGCGGTGTTCGTAACGTTCTCGGCCAAGATAATGCATATCCGCCGGGTGCGGGCTAGGCTGGAAAAGGCCAACGCCGACCTGACCGAGGCTATCAGAAACCGTAAGGAGCTCAGCGGCCTTATCCCCATCTGCTGCCATTGCAAGAAGATACGGGACGATAAGGGTTACTGGGGGCATGTGGAGGACTATATAGAGCGGCATTCCGCCACGCTGATAGTGCCTTTCATCTGCCCGGACTGCCAAGCAAAACCGGGGGGACGTTCTTAACTATCGGACTATTTCGCGGGAATTCAGTCGCCGGGGAAACCAGGTGGTTTTGTTTTTTTTTGGGGGGGGGAGTCAAGAATCAAGACCTGACCCCAATTGCGCGGAAAGTCCTTTACCCGGGAGCAGTTCCGGGATTTCGCGCAGAATTACCTGGGCGCAGATATAATTTTCTGGAGCCCGGCCTCCCCGTGGCTGAAGCAATAATTTATCGAGGACCTATAATAACCACCCATGAAAAAAAGCGCGGCGACACTTCTTCAGGCAGCCCTTGTACTCATCGGCATCTGCGCGCTTGCCTTCCTGCTTTGGGAGCCTCATATCGAAGGCAGGAACGCGCACGCCAAAGGGACCGTGAACCATGGAAAAATCCGCTGAAGACTTAGGAAAATCTTTTGACCGCGTTCCGGATCTTTATGATACGCATCGCCCGGGTTACCCTGAGGAACTGATACAGGAAATTATCCGGTTCTCCGGCATACAGGAACATGGCAATATCCTGGAGATAGGCTGCGGAACGGGGCAGGCCACAAAACCTTTTGCCGAACGCGGCTATACCATGACCTGCCTGGACCCCGGCCCCAATACCGCCGAGAAAGCCAGGCAGAAATTCAGGCATTTCCCTGACATAACCGTAGTCACCGACACTTTTGAGTCATGGGCGCCGGCGTGCGGCCCGTACGACCTTATTATCGCGGCTACGTCATTCCATTGGGTAGCGCCCGGAATCCGTTTCGCAAAGTGCGCCCGGCTGCTCCGGCCCGGCGGAACGCTTGCGCTCTTATACAATTCTCACGTCGCAAAAGATTCCGGCTTCTTTCTGGAAGCGCAGGCTATCTACGACAGGCTAACTCCGGGGCTGCGCGCAAAAAAGGCCAGTCCTTCAAAGTCTCCCCCGACAGAAGAGGGGATGGAACTGTTCGACAAGCCGGTGCTGAAGTTTTACGACTGGGAGAAACAGTTTTCGGCCGAAGACTATGTCAGCCACCTGGCCACCTTTTCGGACCACATCAGCCTGCCGGAGGCGCAGCGGGAAGAACTGTTCCGTGAAATCCGGGCGCTGATCAACGGCAAATATAACGGCCGGGTCGGCAAGCGTTACAGGTCGGAACTCGTCCTGTACACCAAGCGGTCGCAGGATCCAGGTCATGACTTAAAACCGCGCAAGTAAGTCCTTTGGCCCCATTAACTTGCCCCATAGTCTCATGCGCTCTCCGCCTGATTACAATAGGACGCTGTTTCCTAACTTCCTATTTATCACCAGCCCAATATTTTCTTCGCAGTTTCCTTTTCTCCCAGTGGCTACCAATAAGAGCGCGGGCAGAGTCTGTATAGATCGCAGGGTTAAATCCGTTTCCCGCCAATAACTAAGTTCGAACCGATCAGGCCTTTACTTCTGATCTCTGAATGCGCGCCGCCGGGAAAGCCCGGCGGTTCATTTTTGTGGTTTTGAGAAACACAACAAATATGTTGTATCTGCGAGTGGGCGGAA
>Ga0209212_1000929_pt1 | contig 52408 bp, 49 predicted proteins | sample RifGroC2_FD_183996 | JGI IMG/M metagenome (GOLD analysis project Ga0209212, IMG submission 183996) | Groundwater microbial communities from Rifle, Colorado, USA - Groundwater C2 (SPAdes) (version 2) | ecosystem: Environmental > Aquatic > Deep subsurface > Groundwater | place: Rifle, Colorado...
ACGTGATGCAGGCGCTGAACCTCGAGGTCGCGGGCGAGTTCCTGGTGATGGCCTCCACCCTCGTCCACATCAAGTCGAAGTCGCTGCTGCCGCGCCACGGGGACGAGGAGGAGGAGGAAGACCCCGAAGTCATGCGCCAGGAACTGTCCCGGCGCCTGATCGAGTACGAGCGGTTCAAGGAGGCGGCGGCGCGCCTGGGCGAGCGCCCGGTGCTGGGGCGGGATGTCTTCGTTCGCGATTTCCTCGGGGAGGAGATCCCGGGCGAGGAGCTCGTCATCACCGAGCTGTCGATGGCGGACCTCATCACGGCCTTCAAGGACGCGCTGGCGCGGATGCCCGTCGACGCCGCCACGGAGTTCTCCATCGAGCGGCTCACCATCGCCGACGCCATCGCCTCCCTCCTCGATCGCCTGAAGGACGAAGGTTCCATCCGGTTCGAGGACATCGTCGCGCATTGCGCGTCGCGGAACGAGATCGTATCCTTTTTTCTGGGCATCCTCGAGCTGGTCCGCCTCAAGACGATTCGCGTGTACCAGGCGAACCCGCTGGGGCTGATCAGCATCGTGCCCGCCGTACGGGAGACCGAAAATGGAAGAGACGCCGAAACCGATTCCGCCGACGGCGACTGATCCGCCGGCCTCCGCCGACCCTCCGACGCCGCCTCCGCCGTCGGGGGAGCCGATCAGCGTCGACGAGCTGCTGCGCCCCGCCTCCGAAGCGGAGACGGAGCCGCCGGACCCCGACGCCGATCTTCCGCGCGCCGCCTCGGTCCTGGAGAGCCTCCTCCTCGTTTCCACCGAGCCGATCCCCGTCGAAAAGGCGCGCCAGCTGCTGGGCGGCCTCAACCGCGCCCAGGTGCGGGAGGTGCTCGCCCTCCTGCGCGCGAAATACCCCGCGGACTCCTCGGGGATCCTCGTCGAAGAGGTGGCCAAGGGGTTCCAGTTCCGCACCAACCCGGCGAACCAGGAGCACGTGCGCCGTCTCTTCGACGTGAAGCCGCCGCGCTTCTCCCGCGCCGCGCTGGAGACGCTGGCGATCATCGCCTACAAGCAGCCGCTGACCCGGCAGGAGATCGAGCAGATCCGCGGGGTGGATTGCGCCGGGTCGTTGAAGACCCTGATGGACCGGCGGCTCGTGAAAGTGATGGGGAAGAAAGACGTCCCCGGCAAGCCGTTCCTCTTCGGCACCTCCCGGGAGTTCATGGAGACGTTCAGCCTCGGCTCCCTCTCGGAGCTGCCGTCGATGCGGGATATAGAGGATTTCCTCGCCGCCTCCACCGGCACGCCGGTCGGGGAAGGCCGGCCGACGATGCACCTGCCGGCGATCCCCGACGGCGACATCGAACAGGGCGGGGACGAGCTCGCCGCGAGCCTGGCCGAGGCCGGACCGGGGGCGGGTGGGGCGCCCGTGGCGGAAGAGAGGATCCCGCCGGACGTGACCGAAGCCGAGCTGTCGGACGCCGCCTCGAAGTCGTCGGGAGAGGGGAACGAGCCGGGAAATGGCGACTAAAGTGTCCCAATTCATAAATATGGCGGCATTCGATCGCCGCTGCATCCGCTCCGGCGGAGTTGTGCCCCTCATGCCGAACAAGGAATATGGTATCGGCCTTCGGGGGTACCCCAGGGAGCGTATTTCGTCCGGGAGTGGGGCGCTCCTTGCGATGGGGGGGGACACTCCTTTTATTTTCGATGGAGAAACCAGGAATGTCCCCCGCGACCTCAGTCGCGCGCCTTGCCGGCGCGGCGCATCGACGCTCTCGGTGCTTCGCCCTATTTATGAATAGGAACACTCAGCGTCTCAACCGATACCTCTCCCTGGCCGCGTCCGTATCCCGGCGCGTGGCCGACGAGATGGTCCGCAACGGCCGCGTCACCGTGGGCGGCGTTCCGGTCCTGGACCCCGGCACGCTGTGGGACCCGTCCGTGCAGGAAGTGCGCCTCGACGGCCGCACCCTCGTTCCGGTCCAGGAGGAGAAGATCTACATCATGCTGTACAAGCCCGACAACGTGGTGACCACGATGAAGGACCGCGAGGGCCGCAAGACCGCCCCGTCGCTGGTCGGCGAGCTCTCCTCCCGCGTCTTCCCCGTCGGCCGCCTCGACTTCCACACCACCGGGCTGCTCCTGCTCACGAACGACGGCGAGTTCGCCTACCGGCTCACGCACCCCCGCTTCGGCGTCGAGAAGACGTACATCGCGAAGTTGCAGAGCGTCCCCCGCCCGGCGGATCTGAACGTCCTGCGGCGCGGCGTCGCGATCGAGGGGAAGATGACGACCCCCGCCCAGATCAACTTCATCGAGAAGAAGGGCGGCAAGGCGTGGGTGATGATGCGCATCGCGGAGGGCCGGTATCACCAGGTGCGCAAGATGTTCGACGCCATCGGCCACCGGGTGACCAAGCTGCGTCGCGTCGCGATCGGCCCGTTGGAGCTCGCCGGCGTCGAGCCGGGGGAGTGGCGCTACCTCACCTCGAAGGAAGTGCGGGAGATGAACGCCTACATGGACCGCCGCGCCGTGGAAGTCGCCGGGCAGAAGCCTCCCGCCGACGTGCCTCGCCACCCGAAGCGGATCGAGACTCCCGCCGACCGCGGGAAACGGAAAGTGATCCGGCAGGCGATCAACGAGGCGGCGCGCAAGAAGGAGACCGAGAAGGAGAAGGCGGCGGTCGCGGCCAAGGCCGGCGAGCGCAAGGGCCCCCGCCAGCCCAAGCCCTCTTGGAAGCGGGGAGCGAAGCACCCCGGGAAGAAGAAATCCCCCACGATTCCCCGGGGACCGCTCAAGAAGCGGTAACCGACCCTCCGAAACGGTCCCTTTAACCCGTCACCCGCAGGACGATCTTCCCGACATTGGCGTTCGACTCCATCCGAAGGTGGGCGTCCCCGACATCTTGCCAGTCGAAGACGGCGTCGACGATCGGGACGAGCCTCCCGTCGGCGAACCGGGGGAGGGCGAACTCCGAGAAGGCGCGGGTGAGTTCGATCTTCCGCGCCGTGTCCATCGAGCGCAGCCCTGCCCCCGTGATCTGCAGCCGCTTCGACATCAAGGTCCGCAGGCTGAACTTCCCGACGTCGGCCCCGCCGAGCGTCCCGATGACGACCATCCTTCCGTCGGTCGCGAGGGCCTCCAGGTTCAGCTCGAAATACGGGGCCCCGACGAAATCCAGGACGATGTCGACCCCGCGCCCACCGGTCTGTTCCGCGACCCACGGGGCGAACGGCCCATCCTTGTAGTTCCACCCGGCGATCGCCCCCAGCGCCGCGCACCGCGCGAGCTTTTCCGTCGATCCCGCCGTGACGAGGGAGCTTCCTCCCGCCTCCCGTATCAGCTGGATCGCCGCCGTCCCCACGCCGCTCGCCCCCGCGTGCACCAGCACCGTCTGCCCGGCGCCGAGGCGCGCCACGTTGAACAGGTTCTGGTACGCCGTGAGAAACACCTCCGGGACCGCCGCGGCCTGCTCGAAGGAGAGGTCTTCGGGGATCCGCATCGCCAATCCCGCGGGGATGGCCACGAACTCCGCGTATCCGGCTCCCGGCAGCAGGGCGCACACCCGGTCCCCCGGCGCCCACCCCTCGCACGCGGCGCCCACCGCGGCGACCTCTCCCGCCATCTCGAGCCCGAGGATGTCCGGCACCCCCTTGGGAGGAGGGTGCTTCCCGCGCCGCTGGAGAAGGTCGGCGCGGTTTAACGCCGTCGCCCGGACCCGGACGAGGAGCTCGTCCTCCTTCATGACGGGATCGGGGTGCTCCGCGATGTGGAGGAACTCGATGCCGCCCAGCCCGCTCATCAGCACCGCTTTCATCGTCGTCCGCCTCCCGATCCGTGGTCGATGGTCCCACTATAACCGATATCCTGTTCGGTCTTTGAGGTCGCAATTTGCGACCTCAAACCATTTCGATGGTCAACTTCTTTCCGACGGCGCCTGCCAGCTTTGACAGCTGTTTGAGCGTGGGATTGGCAATCTTGGGATTTTCCCATGCCTGGTACGACTGGTAGGCGATATGAAGACGGTGCGCCACCTCTTTCTGGCTCAGGCCCAATTCCTTCCGAATTTTTCGAATCATCAAAGGAATGCCGACATCGGGATTCGGCTCCACCCAGCGAATATTTTTTCCCTTCAGGATCTTTGCTTCGGGAATCGCGAAGTTTCGCTCAAAGCGCGCCGCAAGCCATCCGGAGAGGGCATCCTTCGCCATTGACAGGACTTCCTCTTCCGAATCCCCCTCCGTGATGCAACCGGGGAGATCGGGAAACTCGGCCCAGTAGCCTCCTTCTTCCGCCTTGTGGATTTTAAGGGGGTATTCGATTTTCATTTCAACCCTCCTTGCTTCCGGAGCGCTTCCAATGTCCCCTTCTTCAAGTCTTTCTTCCCGTGCACGGGGACCGAAATCGTCCTGGTTCCTCGCACGAGGATGTGATGAGAACCCTCAATCCGTGTTGACTCCCATCCCATCTTCTTCAGCTGTTTGACGAGCTCCTTGCCCGTCATGGATGAATGATACAGGATATAACCTGTATAGTCAATTTGCGGGATGGTTTCATCGAAATCTCCCTCTCACGTTGATTCTTCCCTGTGTCGGGTTTCATCCCTTCTCATCCGCGGACGATTCCGCCTCCTTGAGACCCTCCAGAAACCGTCCCCCGTCCTTCCGGGACCGGTTCCGGATGAACTTTCCGTAATGTTTGAAGATCATGTCCAGGCTGGTGTGTCCCAGCATGCGCGCCACCCAGAGCGGATCCTCGCCGTGCCCAAGCATGAGCGACGCGAAGGTGTGCCGCGTCTGGTACATCGTGCGCCGGCGCAACCCGGCCGAGGCGATCGCGGGATACCAGGCCCTCTTTCGAAGGTTATTCACCTCGAGCGGCCTGCCGGTTTTCCCCGGGAACACGTACGTCGCTCCCGCCGAAGCCTCCTGTCGATGCTTCCGCAGCGCCTCGAAGAGGGGATCGAGCATGTCGATGTCGCGGTAGGAGGACATCGTCTTGGGCGGCCCCTCAAGTCCAAGGACGCGGCCTTCCCGAACGGTGATGCACCGCATCTCGAAATCCACGTTGGACCATTTGAGCGCGATCATCTCGTTGGGCCGCATCCCCGTCAGGAACGCGGTCGTGAAATACGCCTCGTAATAGGGATCGACATGTTCCAGGAGAAGCTTCATTTCCTGGAAGGAGAAGGGGTCGATGAACGGCTTTCTTTCCTTGAGACGGCGGATGCTCTCGGTGGGCGGCTCATCGATCGCTTCGCGCCGGCTTGCATCGTTGAAAAGACACTTCAGCGGAACCATGATGTTGTTCTTCCGCTTGGCGGAGATGTCCGGGAGGCTGCCGAGGAACGCTTCCACGTCGAGCCTTGTCACCCGGCATAGCGGCATGTCCCCGAAGTAGGGGAGGACATATTTCCTCCAGATCGAGCGGTAATCGCCGTAGGTGGAGCGGGCAAGGGTCGCCTGCTTCCTCTCCAACCAGGCCGTTGCGTACAAGGAAAAGGGGGTGGCGTCTCCCTCGGAGATCTCCAGGTGCTCCCGCCGGGCGATCTTGAGCAGCAGAGCCTTGATGGAATTCGATTTCCCATGTTGATGGATACCCACCGCATTCACCCTCCGGATTTCGAACCGGTTCCGGTCTCTGAGGTCACGATTTGTGACCTTAAAGAACCGGCCTCCCCGCGTATGAGTTGGAACACCAAGTCTTCAGTTGGATACGACTCAATTATTGTGCCGATTCGAGGACCGTGTTTTGTGCGGGGGGAGGTGACGAATCTGGGCAGACGTAATACTATTTGTAAAACGTAATACGTATTATCCGAGAGGTTGGAAAACCGTGGGAACCGTCAGGACGCTGTCGAAGGGGCAGATCGTGATCCCCGCCGGACTCCGGAAGAAATTCCGCATCGAGCCGGGGACCGAAATGCAGATCATGGAGTACGGCGGGATCATCTGTCTCATCCCCCCGGTGGATGATTCTGTGCGCGCGGCCTGTGGCGCGCTTCCCGCGGAACCCTCCCTCGGGGATCGGCTTCTCCTGGATCGGGAGATTTGATGATGGCGATAAGGACCGAACATGCCGGGGCGAAGAATGGCGGAGGGTATTGGGGTAAGCGGGCCGAGGCGAAAAGCCGCTGCCGTCGCCTTCGGCGAAAAGAAGATCGAAAGTCGATTCGCCTGGGAAAGGGCGTCATCGATATCGTTCTGTTCGACGAAGTGAAGCTCCTGGAGCAGTTAGAGGAACTTGTCCTCGGGGAGATGGCCCGGAAGTCGCTCCCGGAAGTTGCTCGACAAAGTTTGCAAACAGTCGGGCCGCACGAGAAGTGACGTAGTCCGTGATTCGCTCAAGCGCCAGTTGTCGATCATCCATTTTGAGCGGATGCGCCGGCAGGTTCTGCCCTTTGCGGAAGCACGGGGCTATCTGACGGACGAGGATGTGAATAAGGTCCTGTCGTAAGGATTCCCGTTGGGGGAGTAGCCCCCACAACTTGCTACAAAGTTCTATAGTACAAAGCGTCGGCATATATTAATATGTGCCGACGTTTTGTTATACGACTCGAGGTTGCATTATGGGTGCGTCGAAGACTGCAAACGCTCAAAACATCGCAAGAAAGATCGGTATCCTGCGTGCGGGGGATCTCGCCGCATACGGAATCCGACGCGCCTATCTCTATCGACTCCACAAGATGGGGGTCGTGGACCGCGTGGGGAGGGGACTTTATGTATATCGAAATGCCAATCTTACGGAAGGCCACAGCATCGCAGAAGCAAGTAAGAAAGTTCAAAACGGTGTGGTCTGTCTTCTTTCCTCCCTTCGGCTCCATGGGCTTACCACGCAGAATCCCTTCGAAGTATGGATGGCGATTGATCGTAAAGCCCGTCTTCCAAAGCCCGACACTCTCAAGATTCGCCTGGTGCGCTATTCCGGCGAAGCGCTTACGGCAGGAGTCGAGGTGCGTAAGATTGAGCGGGTCTCTGTGAGGGTCTACGGTGTCGCCAAGACCGTCGCCGACTGCTTTAAGTATCGGAACAAAATAGGACTCGATGTGGCACTGGAAGCTCTCAGAGATTGCCGGAAGAAACGCGCTTGTACCGTGGATGAGCTGTGGCATTATGCCAAGATTTGTCGTATCGCCAACGTCATGCGGCCTTATCTGGAAGCGATCGCTTGAGTCGCAAGCTTCCGGGTAAGGCAGCGGAACGCGGGGGAAAGAGACCTGTTGACGCTCATAAACCGTGGTGTCCTCCCCTCCACCTTGCTTCGGCTGAGGAGGCGTGGTAGCATTTAGTTACCTTCGATACTTAGTCGTATATCGCCCATGGGAGGGGTGTCATGCAGACGGGAAAACAGATGGTGGTCAAGCTTTCCGATCAAGTGGTCATCCGTGACGTAAAGAGCGAGGCGCAGGTATCGGACCGGTCCATGGCGGGCCAAGTCGAGCATTGGGTAAAGATCGGGCAAGCCGTGGAAGCAATTCTCGGGAACGCAGAGGTCAAGGTTCTCAAGGAAAATCTCCCGTTCTTTCACAAGCAGGTCAGCGCCAAAAGTGTCGAGTCAAAAATCATCTCCACGGTGACGCAGATCATGATGTCCCCGGACCGCGAAGCAGTGAAAGCGAAGATCCTCGCCCCCGGCGTTCCGGTGTATGAAGCCGATCCGGCCCATCCAGGGAAGGTGATCCGGATAATGCCTGACGGAACCAGGGCTTCCGGACGGGTCAAGGACGGGGTGTTCGCCCCGTCTCCGGTTCGTGCCGCTCGATGACCGTCCCGGTCCTTCGCAAATTCCTGACATCTGGATCGGAGAAAAAACCCGTTCTGGTCGTGCTGGCTGGGCCGAACGGCGCCGGCAAGACCACGTTTCATGAACTGTTCATCGCGCCAAGCGGTTTGCCGTTCGTAAACGCCGATATCATCGCGAAGGAACTTGCCGAAAAGGGAAAACCCGTTGCCGATTATGAGGCAGCCAAGCTCGCCGAACAAAAACGACAGGAGTACGTTTCGGAAAAACGTTCTTTTTGCATGGAGACGGTTTTTTCAGACGCCGCCGGAAGCAAGAGGACGTTTTTCAAGGATGCCCAGACAAAAGGGTATGCCGTCCTGTTGGTATTTATCGGATTGAACCACGTGGAAACATCCCGGTCGCGAGTCGCCCAGAGGGTATCCGCTGGTGGGCACAACGTTCCCGATCGCAAGATCGACGGCCGGTTCCCCCGGACGTTCGACAACCTTCAGAAGGCAATTCATTTCGTAGATCGCGCCTTTCTGTTCGACAACAGTTCCTTTGCCGAACCGTATCGGCCGGTCGCGATGTACGTGGCCGGCGAACCCCGCCAACTGTTTCCGCCGCTCCCACCCTGGGCGCATTTCATAACGTCTAAACCGCTGATCCGGAAAAAGTAAGCGTCCCCGTTTGAGAGGTGCGTCGTGGTTCATCACGAAGCGGATATGAGTGGTATCGATGTCAGGAATGCTCATAAACCGTGGTTGACACAGTAGCGGACGAAGGGTATAGTTAGGAGTTCGTGACGCGGGGTGGAGCAGTCCGGTAGCTCGTCGGGCTCATAACCCGAAGGTCCCAGGTTCAAATCCTGGCCCCGCTACCAAATAAATCAAGGGGTTACGGGAAATTCCCGCAACCCCTTTTTCTTTGTTCCCAGCACTATTCCCAGCAGCCAGACACCATTCCCAGCACTCCCCTGGCTGATCCTGCCCAACGGTCTGTCAGCGACGGGGGGAAGGGAATACTTTTCAGGCAACCCCGGGGAGAAGTTCCTCCCTATCCGGATACGTTCGCGTGGAAATGGGAGTAGCGGTTGGCGTGTAGAGCAGGAGCCATTCTGTTGTGATGTCGGTGCACCAAAGAGAGCGCTCAAGATCCTGTCATAGAGATTACCCCCGGCCAACCGGCGCCGGCGGTGCTGATTGACTGCAGATATGAAGTCTGTCGGCGAAAAGAATACTAAGATTTGCGCAAGGTAGGTGGAGTTCCTCTCCAACTTCGAGGCCTACATGAGGCATTCGGGAAAGTATGAGGGGCGACCGTTGTTCAGTTTGCGTCGGAATCGGTGGTCAGGTTCGATCGGAATCACTGGTCAAGTTCACCGGAAGACGCATAATCACTTATCTCCACGTTTGAGCAAACCCTTGCGCTATTCGAAGTGCACGGTATTTCAGGTCAGCCCCATTCTGAACCAGACTCGGGAAAGGCGACGATCAGGTCCGCCTTCACGCGATTGGTGGTATCCCGCCCGAAGGTAGGCTGTTCTGTTAGACGCGCTTTGGCTTGTCGTTCAACGGGGTCACTTTCATGCTCAGCGTGCGCCCGAGGAGCGTGTGCCCATTTCGTGTCCAACGACGTGTTGCCGTAATGTCTTGTTGTTAAGCGAACACGACTTGCCACATTACTAAATGGGTATGATAAACGCTCAACGCAGCCTGAAACAAGTTTGTCAGGGACGACCATTCAGATTGTAAGAAATGTATATATTTACAGTAGGTTGTGAAAATAACTCGGACAGAGAAATATTTGTTAATATTTAGCCGGCAAACTGGCCGGCGAAATGGTACAATATTTTGCTGTGGGCCCGCTACTACATAAAGACGAGCTGCGACCATACGGGAAAGCCGACGAAGCGCGCCTTCGCAACGCCGGCTTTCGGTGGGGGCAGAAGGGTACGCACACCAGCCGCACGATCATGCTCCACGAGCTTCGGGCGCTGCTGGCCAGCTGCCGGCCCGATGCAACACGCGACGACTACCTCGCGGCGATCCACGAAGACAACTGCCTGGGGAAACGCACTTCGGCGACGCGGAAGCTCTCCAGCCAGCGACTCTCGGAAATGTACGCCCTTGACCCGGATGTGCCGTTGTTCCGGATCATGCGGCGCTGCTGGTATGCCGACCGCGACGGTCAGCCGATCCTTGCTCTACTGCTCGCGCTCGCGCGCGATCCCCTGCTCCAAGTGACTGCGCCAATCGTCCTGCGGATGCATCCCGGCGAAGAACTTGCACGGCAGCAGATGACCGACGTGCTGAACCGGGCAGTCGGAAGCCGTCTCAGCGAGAGCACGCTCGATAAGGTTGTGCGAAACACGGCTTCTTCCTGGACGCAATCGGGACACCTCAAAGGGCGCGGCCGCAAGGTTCGGCAGACCGTCACGCCAACGGCGACGACGACGGCCTTTGCCCTCCTGCTCGGTCACCTCGCCGGCAAGCGCGGAGCGGCGCTCTTTGACTCGCTGTGGGCACAGGTGCTCGATGCGCCGACTGGCGAACTGATCAACCTCGCCATGGATGCCAGGCGGCTGGGCTTGCTGGACATGAGCCAGTCGGGCGGCGTGATCGACGTGGTTTTCACGCGGTTTCTGGCCCCGGACGAAAGGCGGTAAGCGAATGGGAAGAATCGAAGATCTGGCGGCTCGATACCGTGGTCACATCGGCGCGCCATGGCAGCGAAACCTCGCCGGCGACCAGAAGGCGATCTTTGTCGTGTACCCAAAGACGGACGAGCGGAAGCTGCGGGCGCGGGTGGAACTGTTCGAGATGGCGACGACCTCGTCCGGGCACCGCTGGCGCCCGTTGGACTTGACCGATACCTTCGCGCGGTGGATGGCGGACACGGACTACCGTGATGTCTACTTCGAGGAACCGGAAATGCTGGCGATGAAGCTGCGGAGCGACTTCGTGCAATACGCGGCTGGACAACTCCGTGAAGAGCTCACGGCGGAAGGTGTGGACGAAGACACCGTGGTCGCTGTCCAAGGCGTCGCGTGCTTGTTCGGCTTCACTCGTGTATCGCTGGTGCTCAAGGAAGCGATAAAGGACATCCGCGGCCGGTTGGTGGTGTTCTTCCCCGGCGAATTCGAGGACAACAACTACAGGCTCTTGGACGCAAGGGACGGCTGGAACTACCTGGCCGTGCCGATCACCCTCCACAACGGGGTAAACGACTGATGAAAAACCGACAGATCTTCCTACGCGATCCCGCTGTATCGAAGCTGCTGAACGACGGCGTTGCCGCCGTGCGCGAAGCCGCAACCGACAAGGAAATCGAGACGCTCCGGTACGAGCTTGAGCACTTCGTGTGCGAGGGCCAGTACGAGGATGGCATGATCCGCATCTTGGAGTCCTACCTCGGTAACGTCAGTTCGACGACGCAGCCGGCGGCATGGATTAGCGGCTTCTACGGCAGCGGCAAGTCACACTTGTTGAAGATGTTCCGTCACCTCTGGGCTGATACCCGCTTCGCCGACGGCATGACCGCGCGTGGTCTGGCCCGCCTTCCGCAGGAAGTGCAAGACTTTCTGCGCGAACTCGACACTCTGGGCAAGCGCAGCGGCGGCCTGCACGCCGCGTCGGGCACGCTTCCTTCGGGCGGCGGCGAGAGCGTCTGCTTGGCGGTGTTGAGCATCATTCTCGCGTCAAAGGGTTTGCCCGAGGCGCTGCCGCAGGCGCAGTTCTGCATGTGGCTCCAGAAGAACGGCATCTTCGAACGGGTGAAGGCCGCGGTCGAAGCAGCCGGCAAGGAGTTCTTCGGCGAACTCCACGACTTGTATGTCAGTCCCATCCTCGCCAAAGCCGTCCTCGACGCCGACGGCGACTTCGCTGCCGACCTCAAGCAGGCCCGCGCAGCGCTGCGGGCGCAGTTCCCCGTGGTCCAAGACATTTCCACCAGCGAGTTTGTCCGGTTGGTCCGCGAGGTGCTGTCGGTCAATGGGCAAATCCCTTGCACCGTGATCGTGCTGGACGAAATCCAGCTTTTCATCGGGAACGATCCGGGCCGCTCGACCGACGTGCAGAATGTCGCCGAGGCCCTCTGCAAGCAGCTTGACAGCCGAGTGCTGCTGATCGGCGCAGGTCAGACTGCCCTGGCTGGCAACCTACCGCTCCTCCAGCGCCTGACCGGCCGGTTCACCATCCCGGTGGAGCTGTCCGACTCCGATGTGGAGACGGTCACCCGCCGCGTCGTGCTGGCGAAGAAGGCCGACAAGAAGAAGGCCATCGAAGACACGCTAATCGCCCACGCCGGCGAGATCGACCGCCAGCTTGCCGGCACGCGCATCGCCGCCTGCGCGGAAGACCGCAACATCATCGTGGACGACTATCCGCTGCTGCCGGTCCGACGGCGATTCTGGGAGCACGCGCTTCGCGCAGTGGACGTACCCGGTACGTCCAGCCAGCTTCGCACCCAACTCAAGATCGTACACGAAGCCGTCCGCCAGACAGCGGAGGCGACGCTGGGTACAGTGGTCCCCGCCGACTTTATCTTCGGCCAGCTTCACCCGGACCTGCTACGCGGCGGCATCCTGCTCCGCGAGATCGACGAAACGATCCGTAACCTCGACGACAAGACCGATGACGGCCGGTTTGCCCAGCGGCTTTGCGGCCTGATCTTCCTGATCCGCAAGCTCCCGCGCGAGGCCGTGGCTGATATTGGCGTCCGAGCCACGCCGGAGATGCTGGCGGACCTGCTTGTCTCCGATCTTTCGGGCGACGGCACGCAGTTTCGAAAAGACATCCCCCGAATCCTAAAGAAACTGGTGGACGCCGGCACGCTAATCAAGCTGGACGAGGAATATAGCCTTCAGACCCGCGAGAGCAGCGAGTGGGACCGTGAGTTCCGCAACCGCCAGACAAGGCTGAACAACGACCCGACATCACTCTCCAGCAAGCGCAGCTCACTTATCAGCTCGGGATGCGGAGATGGGCTCAAGGGCATCAAACTCTCGCAGGGGAAGTGCAAGGAGCCGCGGAAGCTGCTGGTCCAATTCGGTACCGAACCCCCGCAGGCCGGCGGGACCGACATACCCGTATGGGTCCGCGACGGCTGGGGCGAGAAGGAAAGCACCGTCGTCAATGACGCCCGCGCCGCCGGCAGTGACAGCGCGATCATTTACGTCTACGTGCCCAAGGCCAGCGCCGATGACCTTCAGAAGGCCATCGTCGAGTACGAGGCTGCCAAGTCCACGCTCGACTTCAAAGGTACGCCCACCACGCCCGAAGGCCGCGAGGCCCGCGACGCCATGGCCACGCGCATGGCAACGGCCCAAGCGGCTCGCAACCAGATTATCCAGGACGTGATCGACCGCGCGAAGATTTTCCAAAGTGGCGGCAGCGAGCGGTACGAACTGAACCTCGTGGCCAAGGTTGAAGCGGCGGCGCAGGCGTCGCTCGACCGCCTGTTCCCCAACTTCAAGGATGCCGACGACAACCGCTGGACCAATGTCATCAACCGCGCCAAGAACGGCGACGAGGCGGCCCTGTCCGCGGTGGACTGGAGCGACTCGCCGGAGAAGCACACGGTTTGTGCGGCCGTGCTCTCCGAGGTCGGCTCGGGCAAACGCGGCAAGGAAGTCCGCGACGCCTTCGAGTCCAGTCCCTACGGCTGGCCGCGCGATGCTGTGGACGCCGCGCTTATCACGCTGCACACCAATAGCCACCTCCGTGCCACTCACAAGGGCATGACGCTCTCGCCGGGTCAGCTTGACCAGGCGAAGATTTCCGTAACCGACTTCCGGGCCGAGACGACTACGCTGAACGCCCGCGAGAAGATGAAACTCCGCAAACTCTTCCACGATGCCGGTGTGGACTGCAAGCCCAACGAGGAAACTGCCAAGGCGCCTGTCTTCCTGGTTCGCCTGGCGGAACTGGCCGACCACGCTGGCGGCGACCCGCCCATGCCCGTCAGGCCGAACAATGCTCACCTCGACATGCTCCGCGGTTTCGGTGGAGCAGAGCAACTTGCCGAGATCCTCAAGCAGCACGACACGCTCATCCAACAGGCCAAGGATTGGGGCAAGCTGGAGGAGCTCTCTTCGAAGCGCAGGCCCGCCTGGGACACGCTCTCCACGTTGCTCAAGCACGCGGACGCTATCCCCGTAGCAGAAGAACTCCGCAAGCAGGCCGAGGCGGTGAAGTTCGAGCGACGGCTGCTCGACGCCAGTGACCCCGTGCCGGACATCCGTAAGGCCACCGTCCATGCGCTCCGCGCCGCCGTGACTGGCGCCCACACGGAGTACGAGAGGACCTACAAGGAGCAGATGGCCGCCCTGACGGCCAGCGACAACTGGAAGAAGCCCAAGGCCGACCAGCAAAATCGAATCCTCGCCAGCGAAGGCATCGACGCATTACTGCCGTTGTCTGTCGGCACCGAGGCCGAACTCATCCGCACGTTGGAGCAGACGCCAGTGCGGGCATGGAAGACCCGGATCGACGCGCTGCCCCAGCAGTTCTCCCGCGCGGCTATGGCCGCAGCCAAGCTACTGGAACCGAAGACCCAGCACATCCACCTGACCAGCGGAACGCTCAAGACGGAGCGGGAAGTAAAGACGTGGCTGGCAGGCACGGAAAAGGACCTGTTGGCCAAGCTCAAGGACGGCCCGGTCGTGATTTCCTGAGGGGACCGCACCTATGGCGACACTCGCAAGTGAACTGCGGAACAAACTGGAGCGTGTAGTCATTGAGGCCCGCGACGCGGCAGAGGCTGGTGCTCGCGCGGCTCTCGAAGTACTGGCGGTACACGAACAAAAATACTACCCGCACATGCCCACGGAGCAGCAAGAGCTGCGCAATCACCTCCGGGCCCGGGCGAGACAACTCGGGGACAGGCAAGACGCTTCCGGCCGGCTGGCCATCGACCACCTCGTCGGCGAATGCGCCTACGAATACTGGCATCGGATGCTCTTTGCCCGGTTCCTGGCCGAGAATGGCCTACTTATCGACCCGCAGGAGAAGATGGCCATTAGCTTGGCCGAGGCCGAGGAATTGGCCAATGAAGACGGCGTGGACGTGTGGGTCTTCGCCTCCCGCTGCGCCCAGGAAATGCTGCCGCAGATCTTCCGCCCCGAAGATCCGCTGCCCCAGGTTTTCTTCGCGAAGGAATACCGAATCAAGCTTGAAGGGTTGCTCAACTCGCTGCCGTCGTCGGTCTTCACCGCCTCCGACGCGCTGGGATGGGTCTATCAGTTCTGGCAAAGCAAGAAGAAGGATGAAGTCAACCGCTCCGAGGTCAAGATTGGCGCCGATGAAATCGCTGCGGTGACGCAGCTCTTCACCGAGCCGTACATGGTGGAGTTCCTTCTCCACAACACGCTAGGAGCGTGGTGGGCCAGCAAGAATCTTGTCGCCAAGGACGCCTCCAGTGCCAAGACGGAAGACGAACTGCGCCGCAAGCTGGTACTGCCCGGCGTGACCTGGAACTATCTCCGCTTCGTCCGCGGTTCGGACGGCAAAGGTGGGCCATGGCAGCCGGCCGCGGGGATGTTCGACGGCTGGCCCAAGATCGCCGCAGAGCTGAAGATCCTCGACCCGTGCTGCGGGTCCGGGCATTTTCTGGTCGCCGCCCTGCAACACCTTGTGCCGATCCGTATGGCCGAGGAAAGCCTGTCGGCGCGCGAGGCCGTCGATGCGGTACTCCTCGACAATCTCCACGGCTTGGAAATCGACGAACGTTGCTGCCAGATCGCCGCATTCGCCCTAGCGTTCGCGGCGTGGACCTACCCCGATGCCGGCGGCTACCGGCTGCTGCCAGACCTGCACGTCGCCTGCACCGGCATCGGGCCGCAGTGCTCGGCGGAGCAGTGGCTCAAGCTCGCCGAGCAGTCTGGCATCCCCATGCCCGCCGACCGGCGCGAGGCGATCAAGAACGGCCTCCTGAACCTGCACCGGCTTTTCTCGAAGGCGCCGACGCTCGGGTCGCTCATCAACCTATCCGAGTTGCCCGCCGACCTCATCACCGCCAATTACGAGACGATCCAGCCGTATTTGGCGGCGATCCTCAAGGCTGAGAAAGCTGACGACGAGACCCGCGAACGCGCCATCGCGGCCGCCGGCATGGTCAAGGCCGCCGACCTCCTAGCCGGCGAGTATACGCTTGTCATCACGAACGTGCCGTATTTGGGGCGGAGCAAGCAGGACGACATCCTTAAGAAGCACCTCGAAGCTAACTTCATGCCGGGCAAGGCGGACCTCGCCACAGCTTTTGCCCTACGTTGCTTAGATTTCTGCGGCCACGGGGCCTCGACCGCGCTGGTTACCCCACAGAACTGGCTTTTCCTCACCACCTATACAAAACTGCGTGAGGGGCTGTTGGGCCGCCGGGAGTGGAACATTGTGGTACGGCTGGGCGAACACGCCTTCGATAGCACTGCAGCAGCTGGCGCGTTCGCCGCAATGATCGCATTAACAGTCCAAACGCCTACTGAAGGCCACGTCATGGCCTGCATCGACGTGTCGGCTCCTCGTGGACAGCTGCCTATTTACGCCGATGAAAAGGCGGCTCGTCTTCGTGGGGAGGAACTCGCCGGCATCTCACTTGTCCTGCAAGCCGAACAAGTCAAGAACCCGGATGCGGTGATTGCATTTGAAAAACTTGGACGCGAGCTTCTGGGGCAATACGCCGATGTAGTTCAAGGCGTGACATCCGGAGACAACCCTCGCTTCTTCATGTCTTTCTGGGAACTCCCGCGCCTCGACAGCTCATGGATACCAATGCAGAGTGCACCTACGGGCAATCATTCGAATGACGGATACGAGCTGGCGTTGCGGTGGGAAGATGGACGCGGCGAACTCATCCGCGTTCTTGGAAAGGGGATTAAGGGACGCCCCGTTTGGGGCCGAGACGCGGTACTTGTAAGGCAGATCAGCCCATTCCCATGTTCTCGATATACCGGTCAACCATTCGAAATGTCAGCGGCGGCGGTAGTTCCAAAGCGGCCCGAATTGATCGGTCCGATTTACTGCTTTTGCAGCTCGCAAGACTTTGCTGCAGCGATCCGCACGATTGATCAGAAACTCAATGCCACAACTGCAACTCTTGCAAAGGTTCCATTCCACCTCGCTCACTGGCAGAGGATAGCGGCGGAGAAGTGCCCCGATGGTTTGCTGGAACCGGAAAGCGACGACCCGACGCAGTGGCTCTTTCCCGGCCGGCCGGAGGAATCGCCGGCCTCGCTCCAGGTCGCCGTGGCACGGTTGCTGGGCTATCGCTGGCCGGCGGAACTCGACGACAAGATGCGCCTCAGCGAGTTGGCGCTGGCGTTGATCAAGCGGAGCGAGAAACTTGTCAAGTTTTCCGACGACGATGGAATCGCCTGCATCCCGTCGATCCGCGGCGAGGAACCCGCCGCCGAGCGGCTTATGGCGCTGCTAGCCACGGCGGGCGTCAAGCTGGCGAAGGTGCGTGAGCTAGCCGGCGGGGCTGACCTCGACGACTGGCTCCGCAATGGCTTCTTCGAGGAGCATTGCAAGCTGTTTGCCGACCGACCTTTCGTGTGGCACATCTGGGACGGTCGGAAGCGCGACGGCTTCCACGCTTTGGTCAACTATCACAAGCTCTGCGAAGGTGGTGGCAAGGGGCGGAAACTGCTCGAATCGCTCACCTACTCCTACCTCGGCGAGTGGATCACGCGGCAGAAGGATGGAGTGAAGCGCGACGAAGGCGGTGCGGAAGACCGCTTGGCTGCGGCGGTGGAACTCCAGAAGCGACTGGAGGCGATCCTCGCAGGCGAGCCGCCGTTTGACCTGTTCGTCCGCTGGAAGCCGCTGTCCGAGCAGCCCATCGGCTGGGAACCGGACATCAACGACGGCGTGCGGATGAACATCCGCCCATTCTTGGCCGACGATTCGCCCAACAGACGGACCGGCGCGGGGATGCTGCGCTACAAGCCCAACATCAAGTGGACCAAGGACCGTGGCAAGGAGCCGCAACGCCCGAAGTCCGAGTACCCGTGGTTCTGGGGCTGGGACGAGAAGACTGCGGACTTCTTGGGCGGCAAGGAGTTCGACGGCAACCGCTGGAATGACTGCCACTACACGAACAAGGCCAAGCAGACGGCGCGCGAGGCAGCGAAGGGGGCGATACGTGGGTGAGAGTCGATGATTGATACTCGCCAATCATCGCTCTTTGCCGACGTGCCGGCGGTCGAGGCTGTGACAGATGCGGTGCGTGAGATTCTCCACAACCGCGCTCAGCCGTCGGCGTGGGAACTTCTGTCGGCGCTCGACAGCAAGTTGGGCCTCAAGGTCCGGTGGGCGGTTGGAGATGCACTGCGCCGGTTGCTCGATGATTCGTCGTTAACGCGTTCTCAACGGGCCTATCTGCGCGACTTGGTGGAGTCGGACGACTGGCAGATAGCAATACGCGGCGGCGACCGCCCAGCCCGCGAGATCGAATCTACGATTGACGCACTGTTTCGCGAGAGCGCGGCCTACCAGAACTCGACGTCGTTCCAGGAGATGGTCAGTTTCATGGCGAACTTTCGGGACTATGCACCGTTCAACAACATGCTAGTGAAGTTGCAGAACCCGAGTTGCTCGTTCTTCGCCACGCAAAAAGACTGGTACGAGAGGTTCGGCCGGCGACTGAAAGAGGACGCCCGTCCAATGCTGATCCTCGCGCCAATGCACCCGGTGATGCTGGTGTACGACCTCGACTCGACCGAAGGGCGACCGCTGCCGCAGGAATTGCAGGAATTCGCGAAGTTCGAGGGAGATTGGGAGCCAGCACGGCTCTCTCGGACCGTGGCAAACGCTTCGACACGCGACTTGATCCGGATAGAGACCGTAAAGTTGTCTTCCACGAGCTCCGGTTTTGCGACCATCTCGGCGGGCCAAGATGGGATGAAGATGCGGATCGGGCTGCACGACGAACTGGACGAGCCAAGCCGGTTCGGCGTACTGCTGCACGAACTGGCGCACATCTACCTGGGACACCTGGGTGGCGACAAAGACGGCTGGTGGCCGAGCCGCGGCAACCTTGCGCGGCGGGCGATGGAGGTGGAAGCCGAGGCTGTCGCGTACGTCCTGAGCCGGCGGGCCGGCCTTAAGGGAGCCAGTCCGCATTACGTGTCGCGCTATCTCGATGGGGATGCGACCTTGCAGGCGATTTCGCTCGACCTCATTGCCAAGGTCGCAGGGCGACTCGACGCGATGGGCACGAGCACCCTCGGCAAACGCCGGCCCCGGCGAGACTCCGGCTCAACCACGGAAGGAACAACGCGGCAATGACGGCGACTTCGATGAAACCGAAGACTTTGCTCGAATCGGTGCGGGCCTCGCTGGTGCGGGCTGCGCGATACAACCCTGGCGACGTGGTTGTGCCCGCAGCGGTGTTGTGGACCGACGCCGACGGACAATGGCGTCCGGTTGCTGGACAAATGCGCGCTCTTATGCCTGAGTTCCTTACGCTGGGCGACTATAACCCCCAGACGCGGACTGGGCCGGCGATCTGGCTCCGGTGCGTGATCGAACCATCGGTGCGAGTGGAGAAGTTCCCCGACCTCGCTTGGCCGGCCGGGACGGTGCCGGTGATCTACATGCCGGGCGTGAGCCGGCAGACGTTACGGGCGGTGGAGGATTGCCTGGATGCGCTCAAGCCGCTGGTCGAGCTTCAGTATCGCGGGACGGTCTGGATGCAGAAGAACGGGAAAGATTGGACGATCCGCGCGTTCCTGGTGAATGACGATGAAGGTCTTGGGCTGGACGTTGCCGAGGACAAGCCTACGCTCCAGGCGATGCAGGGCGCGCTGTCGCAACTGGCCGTCGCGCCGTCGGCGAGGCTAATGGGCAGGCGTCTGGAGGCCGAGGACTTCGACCGGCTGATGATCGGGGACACGCCGCGCGACCTGCTGCTGTGGCTGGGCGACACCGAGGGTACGCGACGGCAGTGGGACGAAGGCACCTGGTCGGCGTTCCGAAACCGCTGCCGCCAGGACTACGGCTTCGACCCGGAGACCGACGGCGAGATCGTGGGCGGCGAAAAACTCGGCCAGCGCATGGATGCTTGGTACGGCGTGTGGGAGAGGTTCAGCGAGTCGCCTGCGTTGTATCCGGGGATACCCGACCTGCTTCGGCGGGCCAAGCCAAAGGGAAAACTGATCTTCGAGAAGGAGCCTTGGCCGGACGAGAACAACTCGATGGAGAGCTATCTTCGCTCGGTGCTCTCGGAGGTCGGCTCGATGAAGCCGGCCGACGCTCGGCATCGCTTTGAGGAGTTGGAGGGCGAGCATGGCCAGCGCCGGAGTTGGGTGTGGGCGCAGCTGGGCATGTGCCCACTTGCAAACGCACTCGGGCATCTGGCGACACTGGCCAAGCGGACATCCTTGATGCTGGGTGGCGACTCGGCCGAAGCGATGGCCAAGCTGTACGCTGAGGGTGGGCATCTGGCCGATGACGCGGCGATGCGGGCACTTGCGTGCGTGAAGACGGCGGAAGACGTCGCGGCCGTTCAGACGGCGGTGCGGTGCGTGTACCTGCCGTGGCTGGATGACACCGCCCGTCACTTCCAGGGATGCCTGGCGACCAAAGCAATGCCGACAGTGGCGCAGCAGGCAGGTGTCGAGGCTGCTGCGGGCGAGTGCATCCTGTTTGCCGACGGGCTTCGGTTTTGTATCGGCCAGCGGCTCGCGGCCATGGCGGACGCGAGGCAGTTGGAGGTGTCTACCGGCTGGCGTTGGGCGGCGCTGCCTACGGTGACGGCAACGGCCAAGCCGGCGGTATCGCCGATCGCCGGCAAGCTCCGCGGCGGGCACCTGGAGGCCGACTTCTGCCCAGAAAACGCCGACACCGGAGAACGGCTGAATACGGAGCGATTCCGTAGGCTACTGTCTGCGGCAGGGTTCCAGTTCCTTGGCCCTGCCGAGGCCGGCGATACGCGAGCCAAGGATGCCCGCGGGTGGACGGAGTACGGAGAATTCGACAGGCTTGGGCACGACCTCCAATGCAAGCTGGCGGCGCGGATCGAAGACCAGTTGGAGCTTCTATTGGAACGAGTCCAAGGGCTACTGGATGCCGGATGGAAACGAGTACGCGTTGTAACCGACCATGGCTGGCTCCTCGTGCCGGGTGGCATGCCGAAAGTCCAACTGCCAAAGTACTTGGTCGAGAGCCGCTGGTCACGCTGTGCGTCGATCAAAGACAGCTCGCGCGTCGAAGTGCCCGTCGCGGGTTGGTCGTGGAACCATCAGGAGCGTTTTGCCTACGCGCCGGGGGTGCACTGCTTCGTAAGTGGGCAGGAGTATACCCATGGCGGCGCGAGCTTGCAGGAGTGTATGGTTCCGCTTCTTACGTTCGTTTCGACAGGCGCGCCGGCGGGGGTATTTGTCACGGTGCGCGAAGTCCAGTGGGCGGGCCTGCGTTGCCGGGTGACCGTGGAGCCGACGGCCGAAGGGTTGCTGGCCGACTTGCGAACGAAGCCCAACGTCCCCAATTCAAGCATTACTGATCCCAAGCCACTGGACGCCGACGGAAAGGCCGCGCTTTTGGTTGCCGACGACTCCCTCGAAGGGACCACGGTCAGCATGGTCATTGTTGATGCATCCGGTCGCGTAGTCTGCAAGGAAGCGACCACAGTTGGAGGTGACAAGTAACTATGGAACTCGACGGCCTCGATCAACTCGCGGCTTCTGCCTTCGACGGCTACCTGGTTCGCAAGGACCTTGTGCGGCGGTACAGCCGGCAATATCCCGTGCCAACCTACGTCGTGGAGTTCCTGCTCGGCCGATACTGCGCCACGGTCAACGAGCAGGAGATCGACGAGGGCTTGAAGATTGTTGAGCGGCAGCTACAGGACCGGACGGTTCGCACCAGCGAGCAGGAGCTTTTCAAGGCGAGGGCACGGGAGAAGGGCACGGTCAAGCTTATCGACATCGTCAAGGCCCGGCTCGACTCGAAAACTGACTCATTCCTGGTGGAACTTCCGAGCCTCGGCCTGAAGGACGTGCGGATTGCCGACACTCTCGTCCATGAGCACGAGCGAATGCTGACCGATGGCTTCTACGCCGAGGTAACGCTTTCCTACGACGCGGCGATTGCGGAGGAAAGGCACGGCCGGCCGTTTGCCATCGAGAGTCTGCGAGCGATCCAGCTTTCCAAGTCGGATGTGCTGGTCACCTTGAGAAAGGGGCGCAGCCATTTCACCACCGTCGAGTGGAAGGACTTTCTGATCCGCTCAGTGGGTCTGGAACCAGCGGCGCTGTCAGAGCGGGCGAAGATGGTGGTCCTGGTACGGATGGTTCCGTTCGTCGAGCGGAACTACAATCTCGTCGAACTTGGTCCGCGCGGCACGGGCAAGAGCCACCTATACCAGCAAATTTCTCCTTACTCGCACCTGATTTCGGGGGGCAAGGCCACGGTCGCGAAAATGTTCGTGAACATGGCCAGCGGCCAGCGTGGCTTGGTGTGCCTCTACGACGTGGTATGTTTCGACGAGGTGTCGGGCATCTCGTTCGACCAAAAAGACGGCGTGAACATTCTCAAAGGCTACATGGCCGCCGGAGAGTTCTCTCGCGGGAAAGATAGCATTCGGGCATCTGGTAGCCTTGTGATGGTTGGGAACTTCGACGTGGACGTTGAGCAGCAGCAGCGGATCGGCCACCTATTAAGCCCCATGCCGCCTGAGATGCGCAACGACACGGCCTTCATGGATCGTATCCACGCCTACACGCCGGGCTGGGCCTTCCCGAAGCTCAAGGCCAGCGAACACCTGACGAACCATTTTGGCCTGGTAACGGATTATCTCTCCGAGTGTTGGGCTAAGCTGCGCGAAGGCACTCGAATATCCGCGCTGCAAGGCCGGGCGCACTGGGGCGGCGCGTTGAGTGGGCGGGATATCGAAGCGGTGAACAAGACCATCAGCGGCCTGCTCAAGCTACTGTTTCCTGACCCGGAGATGATAATCCCGGACGAAGAGCTTGAGGGGATCATCCGGATTGCCCTGGAGGTGAGACGCCGGGTCAAGGAGCAGCAAAAGCGGTGCTTGAAGACCGAATTCCGCAACACGCACTTCAGCTATTTCATGGGTGTGGACGGCGTGGAGCAGTTCGTCTCGACACCAGAGTTGCACAGCGACGAAGCCATCGAGGCTGATCCGCTACCGCCCGGGCAGGTATGGGCTATCAGTCCCGGCGGACAAGACGCGGCCCCCTCGCTCTATCGAATCGAGGCCACATGCGGGACTGGCAGTGGCGTGAAGATTCTCAACGCGCCCGTGCCGCCGGCGTTTCGCGAGAGCGTCCGTTACGGCGAGCAGAACCTCTATTCGCAGGCCAAGGAACTGGTTGGGGACCGCGACCCGCGCAGTCATGAGTTCTCCGTGCAGTTGCGGGCGATGGATACGGACCGGTCCGGCTACGGCTTGGGCTTGACGGTCCTCATGGCGTTGTGCGGAAGCTTGATGGAGCGGAGTACAAAGGGCGGGCTTATCGTGGTCGGATCGCTCAACTTGGGGGGTTCGGTGGAAATGATCCCCAATCCAGTAGCTGTCGCCGAGTTGGCCGTGGAGAAAGGCGCAGCCCAGCTTCTCATGCCGATCTCGGCGCGAAGGCAACTTCTGGACCTGCCGGATGAAATGGCGACGAAGGTGAACATCGTGTTCTACGCAGATCTGGCGGATGCATTCATGAAGGCGATTCTCGAATGAGGCACGACGGACCGCCTACGTGGTTCGAGGCGGCGTGGTCGATCTGAATGCCTAAGAACAACGCCTATCGCCGGTACAGGAGATAACGATGCTGAGAAAGATCATCTCGATCAAGAACGTTGGCAGGTTCTTGAACTACGACACGATCGGGATCGGCGCATTTAACCGCTACAACCTGATCTTCGGTGAGAACGGCAGGGGCAAGACCACCCTCTGTGCCATTCTCCGCTCTCTCAGATCTGGTGACGCCACATCGATCCTCGGACGCGCCACCCTCGGAAACGGCGACATGCCCGAGATCAAGATTCTCCTTGAGGACGGCTCTGTCGCCATCTGCGGCGGGGGAGTGTGGAACACGACGTTCCCATATCTCGCCATCTACGACTCGACCTTTGTCTCCGAGAATGTCTACTCCGGCGATTCTGTCGATATAGGCCACAAACGCAACCTCTACAAGGTGATCGTCGGAAAGGAGGGCGTCGACCTCGCGCGCCAGATCGCGGATCTCGACATGGCGACCCGTGAGAAGAGCACCGAGATCAGGATGAAGCAGAGCGCGGTTCAGGCGCTTGTGTCGAAAGGTACGACCATCGAGTCCTTCCTGCGCCTGCCGGAAGACGCGGCGATAGACGTCAAGATCGCCGAAAAAGAAGGTGAGCTCGCAGCCGTCAAAAAGGTGGACCAGATAAAGGCACGCGCTGGCCTGTCCGATCTGGCCCTGCCGGCGTTCCCAGCCAGCTTCGGAACTTTGCTCGACAAGACGATAGAGGACGTCGCGAAGGAAGCCGGACTACGCATTGCCGCCCAGATCGAGAAGCACGGTATGCGGGATCGCGGCGAATCCTGGTTGTCCGAAGGGTTAGGGTACGCCCGCGAGGACGCTTGTCCGTTCTGCGGACAGTCCGTCCGCGGCGTCGTGCTTATCGCCGCATATGAATCCTATTTTGGCGCCGCCTACGATGGCTTGAGGACAGAGATTACCTCTCTCCGCGGGTGGATCGACACCGATTTTAGCGATCGAAAGATCGCGGAGATCGAGAGGGTTCTGGACCAGAACACCTCCGGCGTAGAGTTCTGGGCCGGATACTGCGAGATTACCGGTCCCGCTCTCGCCGATGCCGAAGGTATCGGCGACCTCCTCCGGGGACTTCGCCGGGTGGCGCGATCCCTACTCGACCGAAAAGCCTCCGCCCCCCTCGACCGCATATCCCTGGACCCGTCGTTCGCCGCCGCCCACGCGGCCTTCGTGGTGACGCTGAAGAACGCCACCCCTTACAACGAGGCCGTACGGGCGGCGAACACGGTCATCGCGGCGAAGAAAGTGGCCACCGGGACCTCCGATCTGCGGACTGTTGAGAGCGCTCTCTTCGGCCTCCGGGCCACGAAGAAGCGGCACGAGCCGGAGGCGAAAACCGCGTGTCTCGCTTATCAAACCGCGCAGGACGAAAAGAAGGCGCTCGAAGAGAAGAAGGCCACCGTCAAGGTGAAGTTGGACGAATACACCGAAAAGGTGATCCGCGTGTACGAGCGGACGATCAACCGTCTGCTGGACGACTTCCACGCAGGATTCCGCATCACCGAAACCACGCACGGATATCCGGGAGGCATCGCCAGCTCCAGCTACCAGATCCTCATCAATGATGTTCCCGTGGAGTTGGGCGATTCCAGCAGCCCACTCGCGAATCCGAGCTTCAAGAACACGCTCAGTTCCGGCGACAAGAGCACCCTTGCCCTCGCCTTCTTTCTCGCGCGGCTGGAGCACGATCCCGAGAAGGCAAATCAGGTCGCTGTATTTGATGATCCCTTCAACAGCCAAGACGGTTTTCGCAAGGAACAGACCGTCCAAAAGATCATGAAATACGGCGATCTTTGTCGTCAGGTCATCGTGCTGTCCCACGATCAGGTCTTCCTGAAGCGAATCTGGGATCGACTCACCGCACGGGCGAGCGAACGAAAATGCCTCAGGCTTGACCGGATTGGCGTGCGTGACACGACCATTTCGGAATGGGACATTGAGGAGACGACGCAGCCCGAGTTTGCTGCGAACCGGAAGGCGCTCGCGGCTTACTACAATGCGGGCGAGGGCGTTCCGCGCGAGATCGTTCGCAAGCTTCGGCCGGTTCTGGAGACCTTCTGCAGAACCATCCGTCCGGAAGAGTTCGCCAGCGAGATGCTGGGCGGCATCGTCCGCAGGGTTCGGGACGCCGGTCCCAGTCATGTTTTCTACAACGTCGTGGACAACATGGACGAGATCAACGTGTACACGCGCCGTTACCACCACGGCGACAATCCTAATGCGGACCAAGAACAAATCAGTGACGGCGAGCTCCACGGTTTCGCGAAAAAGACCCTGGCGATCATTGGATGCTGTTAGACGAACGCGGCATATCGCCAAGTCGAGGACGGGATGAGCCGCCATCGTAGTTGTACTGCGCATTACCCGAGCCAAGTATTTCTAATTTACCAGGGGATATATGTGATCGAGACGAAAACACATAGCAAGCCCAAGGGAAGGGATGCCAAGGTAGTGTTTGATGGCAAAAAACTTTCAGTGGGCGGTTGGACACCGAGCCGAGACCCCATCAAACAGGTTCAGGCGAACACGGCCTGGGTGCGTGATTTGCTAAAGGAGAGCACCGGCAAATCCTTCCCCGTAAAATCGGTTGTCCTATTCCCGGGATGGTATGTCGGAACAGTAGGCACTCATGCGCACGACAGGGTTTGGGTACTAAATCCCAAGGCATTGCAGACCTTCATCGGGAATGTAAATACAGCCCTCTCTCTCGAAGATGTGAAAATGGCAACTCGTCACCTTTCTCGGTATATCCGAAGCTTGCGGTGAAGGTGATCTTGAGCTTACTCCTGTGATTCGGAAAGCCAGGAGGTTTTGTGTCCACCCCCAAGATCGGTTTCTTCAAGTTGTCGTAATCGCAAAAGAATATCGTCCATCAGCTGAACCTTAGACTGTATTGTGGCAGAAGCCTCGCTATTTTGATCGGATTTTAGGTCGGGAATTCCATCGGTACTTCAAAGGCTCCACGGTTTCGATACTCCTTCAGCACCCGAGCGATTAAATCGACTACTGGTTGAAGAGCAATGTACCGCTCGAAGGCAATCTTCCAGGATTGTCCGCCGAACGGAATCGGATCAAACTCAAGTAGCTTTGTCCTTGCTTTGGCTTGAAGGACAAAATTTGTTTGGGTTATTCCGGCCATATTTACTCCCGAGATGACGCTTTCCTTAAATTCCTGCTGGAATGATTTTTTCATCGGGGTCTCCACGCCGATAGGGAGCCTAATACGCTCAGGTAGGGAACCACGTTCTCGAGCATATATAAAAGCGAAGTGTACGCCGTAATTTCCCTGCCAACGGCCCCAAGATGATGGGACAAAGCATATGAACCAGTTAGCGGGGTTGTCCTCCGTGAAATTTCCGCGAAGTGATGGGAACCAGATGTTCGGGTCGTGATTCTCCAATGCAAATTTGAAATGTTTTTGTTGCTCTCTGAACATTGCGAATTTTGTGTTGCTGGACTTGTTCACTGACTTCCCCCTCGAAATGCATCAATTCCCAAACGGCCAGATGGTTTTGGCGGCTTCGAACAACTCCGCGCCTCTTTTGAGAATAGACACTTCATCCCACGAATCCAAATTCTGGAAATATCGGTTTAACGCGAGTGCGGAGTTTTCGAGTATGGCGGGGCGTTTGTCCTGATAGGGTGCGTTCTGAAGTGCGGAATTCAATGGCTGCGTGACCAGAGTGAGATTTCCGAAGCTATGCATCAGCTTGTCTCGTCGGGCAGATTCCTTGATGTCTGCCGGGTCAGCATTGCCGTTTATTCGACTGAAGAAGGGGACCCCAGGATGGGTGTTAGGCAGAGGCCAATTTTCGATCCAACCTTGAGGTAGTACATGCTCGATGGTTAGATCAGATTTGATGTCGATTACTTCGGACTTTGGCTTGCGCAAGTGGTCTTCAATCTCCCGTAGGATCAACTGGATACGGGCCGCTAACATGTTGTCATAGCTCGGCATTTCTAGCCAGGCCTCTCGAAAGTCCTCGTCCCTGGGCCATACCCTGCTCTCGCCCTGCATTTCATGCAGAATCGCTCGGAAGTTCGACCGCGTCAGGTCTTTGGGCAGTTTTGCGAGTATGCTGACGAATATAAGGTTGTACCCTTTGGCGGTGAAACCACAAACAGCGCGTCGGACGATGTAGGAGCCCAGATCCTCCCACAACTCGTTGAGGATCTGATCCGGCAGCCCCCGGTCCAAGATTCCCAACAAAAGGGGGTAGATCGTCCGGGTATCAAATATTTTAAGCGTGTTCGCCAACCGACCCAAACTTGACCCATGTTCTGGATCCACCAATTTCCTGAAAAATCCTCGGTGTTGAACTAATTCCTGCAATTCTTCCTCAACCGACGAGAACGGTTGGGAGACTGTGATCCATTGTTTGTACTCTGCGAAGAGGTGGCCGATATTAATGTCTTCCTGGCGCCTGAAGGCGAGGTAATGCTGCATAAAGAGGTCAAGCCGAGGTCGAAGCAATCGCCCCTGCTTCTCCTCTTCACGCCAGAACTGCTCGTCAAAGGGAAGCCAATATGTCTGATAAAGTTTTTCCTGGTTCTCATTCCGCTGAGTTGCCCGCCAGAAGATGAAATTCCTGAGCAGGTCTGACGCCTGCAAGGGTGCGCCCCGCGCGTTCAGGGTCTCAAAGATAACCTGTGGGTCATCGTTCCCCTCCAATTCGATGGTGACAACCTTGAGGGAGCCCTGAAGCGTTTCAAATAATTTGGCGACCCGCTGTTCCAGCTTTATATCCAAATGTTCGGTTTCAAGGTGTTCTCCGATCTGGTCGTGAAAATACAGATAGCATTCGATCATGTTCGGGCGGGGGTCCGGTTTGCGGGCCCACTTCCGTCTGATCGGAGGAAAGCGTCTCTCCACCTCTCCGCGTGATTTGGAGTCGATGATTCCCTTTAATTGATCGCGGTCGAAATTGCTCGGCCATACCTTGTATCTCTCTTCCTCTGCGTTGGCCATAATCCCAGTATTGACGAGATATCGGTCGCATTCGTCTCGGTAGGTTGCCAAGTCCATCTCAGCACACCGGTCACGGAATGCTGCTAAAAATATCTGGAAGGTTGTCAGTCGTTGCTGACCGTCGATCACGAGGTGAGTGGGAACTTGGTTCCCAAAGACCTTCTTTTGGTCGATTACCATAGCCCCAAGAAAATGAGGTGGGCCCACACGCTGTTTAACCTGGTCCTGATGCTTTCGTCTTATATCCTCCCAAAGAGGTTCCCACTGATCTTCCAGGTTCCATACGTATTGTCGCTGGAACAGCGGTACGACGTACCGTTTTTTTCCATCGAAGAGATCGAAGATGGATCTTGAAAAAGGTTGCATCGTCAATCCCTCCGGTATTTAAACGAATTAATTTGTCGACATGATATCGCGTGTACGTTGCAAGAAGAAATGGCAATTACCTGAGTCCTGAAATAACGATGAGGATAAGGCTCCGAGCATGTCTTCCGGTTCCAATGCTTTTTGGACGGCCTAGCCAGACAATTTGAAGTCAGCCAAAGTGAGAGTAGGAGTGGACTTGGGTGTGAGGATGGGGATGACTGAAGTCCAACCAACCCGAAGGTCGTCGCTTGCCTTGAAATTGAATGACATCGATAGCATTTGATTTCTCCGCACAGGCATACAATCGTTGCGTCATGTGTGCCCAGTCTGTGCCGGGGACCTCGCTGGCGCCCTCGATTGTCTCCGATGGCAAAGAAGGATAAACTTTGCCGAGGTGTGAAGGGTGCCGTCTTGTTGCCTCGATGCGGTGCGTACCCTGTGGGCGACTCATGGTGTAGGGCAGCGTATGGTACAAACGCACCGCCCAGTGGCGTAGTTATTTAGTCTGCCAGGTCTGAGGACTGGATACACGAATTCCTGGTTTACCAGGAATAACGCGAGGAACCATGGTCAAGGTCATGACGAGCGGAGTGAAGATGACCGACGTACGGATCTCCAACTTCCGCTCGCTAAAGAACGTTGCGGTGGCGTTGGACAACCTCACCGTCCTTGTCGGGGCGAACAACGTTGGAAAGACGAGTTTTATTGAGGCAATGTACGCCGCTGTCGGCGCCGGTCGGAAAGCCCTGAGCCAAGACGACATCGGCTTGGAACCCGACGAAGCGTTGCCGCCGAAAGATCGCAAGATCGTTATCGACATGAGAGTGATGCCCGTGGGAGACGGCGGAAAAATCGTCGACAGCTTCCCAGCCGGCAGTTACTGGACCAGCCTCTGGGGCAACGGCATCTCGCAAGATCCCGAGGACTTCCACGATTTCATGGCCTTCCGGACCACATTTTCGTGGAACTTGGCACGCGGCGACTATGTCCTTTCACGGAAGTTCCTCAAGGAATGGAAACTGATCGATGATTGGCTTTCCGCAGAGGAAAAGGAACCAGTCTCCTCGGCCCATATCGAGCCGATCGCCCTCCATTACATCGACGCGAAACGCGATATCGACGAAGATCTCCGGAAACAAGGGTCCTTCTGGAGGCGTCTTACGGACGACCTGGGGCTGAGCGAGGAGGACATCAAGACCTTCGAAGATGCCCTCAGTTTGCTCAACGAGCAGATTGTCGGCAAAAGCGACATCCTGAAGCATCTCAAGAAAAACCTGTCCGATGTAACGTCGGTGGTTGCTGGGGAGAGCGCAGGTGTCGATATCGCCCCGGTCGCCCGCCGTCTTCGCGACCTGTCGAAGGGCATGGACGTAACCTTTTCGACAGCCGGCGCGCAAGGATTCCCGATGACACGGCACGGCATGGGTACGAGGAGCCTCGCCTCCTTGTTGGTGTTCAGGGCCTACGCCTCCTGGCGGAGCGAGCAGGCTACCAAAGCAGGGATCCACCTTCATACGCTGCTGGCGTTGGAAGAGCCGGAGGCGCATCTGCATCCTCAAGCTCAGCGGTCGCTGTTTGCCCACATCAAGACGATTCCGGGTCAACGGATCGTCAGCACCCATTCGCCGTATTTCGCCGGCCAGGCGGGTCTCGGCGACTTGCGTTTATTCTTCAAGGATGGCGATGCCACGACAGTGAGGCGGCTTAACTTGTCCCCTCTCAATAGGAACGACGTTCGGAAATTGCGACGGAATGTGGTCGCATCACGGGGGGATATGCTGTTCGCAAGGGCACTCGTGCTCTTTGAAGGCGAGACGGAAGAGCAAGCTCTGCCCGTCTGGGCCGAAACCTTCTGGGGCAAGAGCATCCATGAACTTGGGTTCAACTTCGTGGGAGTTGGGGGGAACGACTACTTTCCTTTTATCTGGCTCGCGAGCAACCTCGGGATCCGATGGTACATCCTGTCGGACGGTGAGCGCAAGCCAGTGAAGGAATTGACCGATGCCTTGGTCCGTGCAGGGTTCAAAAGCGTATCCGATTGTCCAAATGTTGTCGTCCTCCCGGACGGTAACGACTTGGAGAAGCAGCTCTTGGTCGACGGATATCTCCCCGAGATCGAGAAAGCATTTGATGAGACCAATGATCGGAAGAGTTTCCTCGACAATTACATTGCATCCCTCCACGGGCAACCCGGCAAGAAAGGCGTGCCAAGGAACTACAAAGTTCCGGATGGTAGGATCCTCGCCGCATTGGACGCAATGCGCGAAAAAAAGACTGACATGGCGGTTCCGATTGCCACGACCATCGCAAACGCCAAGAACCCGGAACGCCGCGTTCCCCCGAAGGTCGCCGAGATTTTCGAGATCGTCTCGAAAGATTTCGGCTTCGCCGCAAGAAAGGGTGTGGCGTCGTGACCAAAGTCAGACTGTCGGAGACGCAGCGGCAAATTGTGCAGTATGGCGAGGGCCCCCTGCTTGTGGTCGCGGGTCCGGGGACCGGCAAGACTCGGGTGCTGACCGAACGCGTGCGTCATCTATTATCCGAAGTGATGGGTCATTTCCGCGTCCTCGCGCTGACCTATACCAACAAAGCGGCGAATGAGATGAAGGAGCGCCTTAAGGATCTCGGCGACCTACGGCAGCGGGCCTTTATCGGAACACTACACGGATTCTGCCTTGAGATTCTCACGGACCGCGGCAAACCGATCGGAGTGCAGGGTTTGCCGCAGATATTCGAGCAGGCCAAGGATCGGAAACAAATCCTCTTGGAAGCAGCGCTCGCCGATCCCCTTTTGGCACAGGAGTTGGCCGACGCCGGCGATGTGAAGGATCGAGACAGGCGCATCGAAGATTGGCTTCGGTTAATTGCCCTGATCAAAGCTCATCCCATTAGCCGGACCGGGTTCGAGAACCCCCTGGATGAGCGGGTGGTAGAAACATACAATGCCGGTCTGCGCGCGTGCGGAGCCTACGACTTCGACGATCTCCTGCTCCTTGCCTATCGACTCTTGGTGGAATACCCCAAGATTGGGGATTTCTACCGGCGTCTCTACAAGTTCATTTGTGTCGATGAGGCGCAGGATCTCAACGAGGCCCAGTATGCCGTCATCAAGGCACTGTGTGGGGAAGATTTCAGAAACGTCCTGATGGTAGGCGATCCGAAACAGTCGATTTACGGTTTCAATACATCCAGCTCGGATTACATGTACCGGTTCCGAGACGAGTTCAATGCAAATGAGATCGAACTTACCGAAAATTACCGTTCATCCCGGGCGGTTGTTAAGGTCGCTCAGTCCTTGGTGCCCAAGTACATGGTCCAGACCCAACTTCCGATCGGAGGCGACGTTCAGGTTATTGTCGGACAAACGGAGGAGGAAGAAGCCAAGCTCGTCGTGGACGAGATCGAACGCCTTGTCGAAACCGGCCACCAGGACATCGAAGGACCCGTAACGTTGGCCAGTTGCGCGATATTGGGGCGGACCCGATACGTTCTGTTGGTGATCGAACGTGAATTGAAAAACCGGAAATTATCATTTTACAAACGGCTCTCGTCCCTGCATGAGAACGAGTCCAAGGTGGTGGAAGAGTTTCAGCTCGGACTTCGGCTGTACGCGAACCCAAAGGACCGCCTCCACCTTGCAGTGCTGGCCGAGAAATGGGGTCGGAACACATTCGACGACAAATCGTCTCGAACTACACAGGACGTGCTGGTGCTTCTCGATGGCTTGGCCGCGAGAAACGGAGGAGCGCGGTGCAAGGCGGTGGTTGATGCATTGAAGGGTATAGATCGTCACTCGCAACGCCTTGATTTGATGCCCGGCTTGAAGGTGTTGCGCACCTACGCCGACGGATTGACGGACGACGAGCGGCGAGCGGTCTACGAGGACACGACCGTTCTTGAGAAAGAATGGGATCAGTACCTCCGTGCAGGCGACTCGTCGTCACGGGCGATCGCTGGATTCTTGAGCAGCATGGCGTTGGGCACTACCCAGCAGGTGAAACATGATGGGGTCGCGCTGCTGACCGTTCATTCCTCGAAAGGTTTGGAGTACGACGTGGTGTTCATCGTCTGCATGACGGAGGGGGTGTTTCCCGATTACCGGACACGCGGCAACGTCAAGTCGGCCGCAGAGGAGAAGCGGAACGCCTTCGTAGCCGTGACGCGGTCGCGACGCCTCCTATACTTCTCATATCCCCGTCAGCGGTGCATGCCCTGGGGGGATACGTGGCAACAGAAGCCGTCGCCATATCTTCGGGATGCCGGCCTCGTGGGGTAGGTTCGAAGAGAACTCGTTCTTCGACGGTGAGATCAACCGAAAGGTACTCGACTATCGGTGTCTGAAACCCCTAAACGGCTTGTCCCTAAGAAGGAAATAGTTAGAGAACTGTATCTGAAATCTGGAAATGAATGCGCTTTTGGTGGTTGCTCGGAACGTTTGATAGATAAGGATGGAGTACTTGTAGGAGAACTGTGCCATATCGAGGCTGCTCTTCCCGATGGCCAACGCTTCAACCCATCCCAGACCAACGAAGAAAGATGCTCCTTCGAAAATCTGTTGTTGCTCTGTAGCAAGCACCATACAGTGACGAACGACGTCAATGTGTACACCGTGGAACGTCTCAAGCGGATAAAATCGGAACATGAGACAAAGTACACGGATATTGTCCGACGGATCCAGAACTCGATGACTGACTTCACAGAGCTGTGGAAGCCGAAGTTGCCGACGAAGCTCAGGAGATTCTATCAGGTAAACGGTTGGGATCCCCCCGAGGGTGAAGAGCAATTAAGGGAAGTTGTCGCTGATATAGAAAAACTTGCAGGACGGCTTAGACCAGTTCCTAAGAGCGCATTAACGTTCTTGGCCATATTAATCGAACGTGGGCAAATGCAATCTTTGGGTTTCAACGACTCCATTAGGGCGCTACACCATGACATCGTCGAGGCATGTGAGACCGACGACGAAACGGTAGTGAAGTATGTACGGATTCTAGAACGCCATAACCTCGTTTCTGTCGAGGATGATGACGGAGCAGCGGAAATTGTGGTTAAGAGCATTCTTGATTGGCCTTTTTGGGGCCCGCTAAAAATATTCTGTAAGGAAACAGGCGTATATTTAAAAGAAATTATTGTTGAAGGACGTTTTGATCTTCTTGATTAATAGCTATGTATTTTTTTATGGACTATATTGTAAACGTTGGATTTTTACGCGAGAGATACTCTACTCGCCGACGATGTACCAGTTGTTGCACGGTTCAAGTAGTTCTTCCCTGCAAGCGGGGGCATGAACGTAATTCTAGATTCTACCAAAAAAACAGTATGCCCAGAAGGGTGTAATTCGTCCCCCGAAGGTCGTCGTATAGACGCTCGAGTGCGAGGCACCTGCTTGATGTGCATGCCAAAGAATTGATGCCGGTGCAGGTCACTGACAACAAAGTCGTACTGTTTGTGGACATGCTCGGCTTCGCTTCGTTAACCGAGGCATACCCTGTTGATCTAAATCTTATAAAGGCGTCAGATAGGCCGTTCTCGTTGAGTTTGGAAACGATCTTCGCGTCACAGGAAAACCTCTTAACGCGAGCCTTCACAAGTTTCCACAGTTCTCTGAAGGCCACAATCGATCTGGCGCAGATGATGCGTCCGCTAACTGCGATTACCTTTTCTGACTCGGCTTTCATTGCAACGACTCACCTTTTTGAGGCCGCGTACGTGGGAGTGCATTTACTTCAGGCGCTATTGCCACAGCGAGTCCCTGTGCGCATCGGCATTGCTCATGGCTCCTTTGCAGCAATTAGGTTCAGATCTGACATTACCGTTGACGGTGGCGACCACGCTGCTCACTTCCTCGGAACCGGGGTGGTCCGCTCTCATGCAACTGAATCGTGTGGGATCAAGGGACTTCGCATTCTGCTTCATCCGTCGGCGCTACCATTACTGAACGATACTGCCCACAATCCTCCACTCCCTGACAAGGACCGAATCCGATATGTGGAGTGTTCCGCAGAGGAGAGCAGCAATGCGGCGGGCGTCAAGTACGAAATCGACTATTGGCGGTTTAAGCCCGCAGCGGAGGCCAAAGCTTGGCACGCCCTCCAAGAGATGTGGGATGCGTCTCCCCCTGTTGCGCTGAAGCACTATCAGGCAACTGCAGAAGCTATCAATCGCATGCGCAGGGGACAAGGTGAACCAGCGCTCAACAACTTACGCCGCCGGACCCTTCCGCACAGTAAAGGACACAACTCTTGATTGTCGCTTTGTGATGGACACGATGGAGGGAGAGAAAAGGAGATTCTATATTTTTAGGTCTAACCGTCTACTTTAGGCTGATGCGGAATACGCGCGCCTGAGCACGACGTTAGCCCTATTGAAATCGAAGGAAGACAAAGGGATATAGTGAGCAAAGATGAAATATGTAAATGGCAGGATGTGCCCAGAAGAGACCATGAGGTTAGGGTGATGGTTCAATTGAAGGACATTACCGTACTTAATAATGGAGCCCGTTTCCACAACGTCGATCTACATATTCATTCCTACGGCGCCTCGCACGAGGTAAAGGACTCGTTTATGACCCCTGAGGCCATCGTTGACTCAGCGGCGAGACAGGGCCTGAGGGTCATTGCGATCACGGACCACAACTCGAACGTGAATGTGCAACGGGCAATTGAGCATGCCCAGGAGAATTACGCCGACCAGATTCTCATGCTGCCGGGCGTCGAAGTCACCACGGCCCACGGCCACCTTCTCGCCTACTTTGCACCCGACCGCACCGCCGACCTTGCGAAGTTCCTGGCGCGGCTCGATCTGATCGGGGAGATGGGTGTCGATAACACCCGGACCGCCAAGTCGATGGCCGACACCATTGCAGAGGTCGAAAGGCTTGGTGGAATCTGCATTGCTGCTCACATCGACCGGGAAAAGACCGGCTTCGATGTGTTCGCCCCCGGCTTCCAAAACTGGAAAAAGGACATCATTACCAGCCCCGGCCTTTATGGTTTGGAATGCGATGCGGTGGATGCCTTGCTTTGGTATTCCGAACATGATGAGGCCGGACCTGCCGGAGTCGAGCGCAAGAAAATGCTTACTGCCCGTCAGTTGGTGCATGGTCTGTCCGCACGCCACCACCTCGCCCACATTCAAGGATCCGACGCGCATTCGATGAAGCAATTTGAACACCAAGACCCGAGCAAACCGTGGACGCGCATCAAACTCGCGGAACTCAGCTTCAATGCCTTTTGCATTGCACTAATCGATCCAATGGCCCGCGTGCGTGCCTCCGCTTCGGTGCCCCGCTCCATCCCGCGTGTTCGCGGCGTGGCAATTACGGGTGGATTCCTCCACGAAGAAACGATTCATTTCAGCGATAACCTCAATTGCCTTATTGGTGGACGTGGAACAGGCAAATCGACGGCGGTCCGGTCAATTGCGTATGCCTTCGGCCTAAATGACGACTTCGGGGATTACGATAATTGCCCCGATTCGGTCACTGTGTTCTGTGAGGACGCAAACGGCATCCTATACCGTTATGTTCACACACGAGGCGGTGAAATCGAGGTAAAGGCCAGGGAGGATGGATCGGTCACTGACGTGCCGATCGACGCTTTCCGCATCGAGTATTTTGGGCAAGGTGAGCTTGCAAAAGTCGCCGAGAATCCGCTCAAACAACCGGAACTGTTTCAGGAGTTTTTGGACCGCCACACAAACCTGCGCGACCTGCTTGAAACGGAGAAATCGCTTGTGACGAGCCTACGTGAAAATGCAGGTCGCTTGAACCAGCTTGAAATTGCCTTCGGTCAAATGATCGAGAAGAAGACGTCGCTGGAGGAGATTGAGAAGAAGCTGAAAATCGCAGAGGAAGGGAATCTGCGTGAGGTTGTTGGAACTCAGAGCAAGCTCGCTTCGGAGAAAACCGTTCGGGAATCCATCGAGGCAATTGCGACCGAATACACAAACGGATATACCTTATCGAACATTCAACGCGACTTCGATCAGATTGTAGCGACGGCTGGCACCTGCACTGAGGATGAAGCTTCGATTAATACTATTTCGGCGATCAAAGCAACGCTCCTTAAGAATAATGCCGCGGTGAAGCAGAAGGAGTTGGAATTAAACACCTTACTAAAATCCTGCGCCAAGGAGCTTACGAAGCTGGCTGGAGAACTGAAAGTCAGCCATCAGCGCTTGAGTGGCGAGGTAGCGACGAAGCTTGCAGACCTAAAGGCCCGTGGCCTTACCACTGACATTCCTGGTTTGGAAACGTTGCTTCGCCAGAAAACGTCCATTGCGAAGGAAATTGCTGGGGTCGAGCAGCGCACCGACGAGCGGAAACAGTGCCGCGAGCAACGGGCAAAGTTGCTCGCGGATTTGAAGAAAGTTCGGGAGAAAATGACCGAGCGGCGGAAGACCCAGCTCAAAGGGATCAACGCTAATCTTGCTGGGACAATCAAGGACTACAATATATTCGTGAAGTATGACGATGCAGGAATCACCGCAGAATTTGAATCGTTTATACAGGAGAAGATGCATGGAACCCATCTTCAGGACAGTTTGATCGAGAATCTGTGCAGCCGCATCACGCCGTCAGAACTTGCTGACTTGGTCCTGGAGCGCAACGACAAGAACATTGCCACGACTACCAAGATTTCGATTGAATGGGCCAAAAAGATCGTCGATAAACTTTGTTATTGGGATATATTATTTGAGCTTCAGGTGCTTGCGAAGCAGCCAAAACCGATCATCACGGTTCGAACCAAGTCAACGCCTCCAAAGGAAATCCCGGTACTTCAGCTTTCGGACGGCCAACGTCACACGATCCTCTTGACCATTGCAATGCTGGCTGAATCAAATGTGCCGCTGGTGATCGATCAGCCCGAGGACGACCTTGACAATGAATTCATCTTCTCAAGCATTGTCACCACGTTGCGAGCGATCAAAGAAAAGCGTCAGGTGATTCTCGTGACCCACAACGCAAATATCGCCGTGCTTGGTGATTCCGAGCTAATCCTTCCCATGTACCGCGAAAACGATTGCGGAAAGACGATAAACAAGGGATCAATCGATACAGGTGCGACCAAACAGTGCGTGCTGGACATCCTAGAAGGTGGGTCTGCTGCGTTCTTGCGAAGGAAAGCAATGTACAACTACTAGGAAAACGAGGTTGTCTCTGGGGAGCTTGATGCCGGAGATCGTTCTTTGAGGAGGATGCAATGGCGTCGAATGACGACAAAGCTGCGGTGTGCCCAAAGATCAACCAGATCCTGAGCCGCTTGCAGCTCTATAGCGATCCCGACGAGGTTCCCTTCAACAACGGTCTCTATTTCTTCTATGAGAAAGGCGAGAAATCGTCCCATGACAACCTTCCAAGGATCGTCAGGGTAGGAAACCATCCGCGTGCCCAAGAAAGGCTCCGCGGCCGCCTCTGGGATCATTACTCACCGAACAAGAACTTCAGCGTGTTCAGGAGATATTTGGGCGGTGCTGTACTTCGAAGAGAGAACCCAGATCATCCATGCCTCAAGCCAGCTCCGGGAAAGGGGCACTGGGAGAAGCAGGGCGGCCATACTTGTCCGAAATGCAGCCAGATCGAAGGGCGTGTCACGGAATTGCTCCGGGAGAAGTTTGAATTTCGATGTGTCGAGATCCGAGATAAAGAGAAGCGGAACGAACTTGAGAAAAAACTTATAGGCTCCCTCTCCCTCTGCCCCTCCTGCAAACCTTCAGTCCGCTGGCTAGGGAGGTATGCATACAGCGACAAGGTCAAAGACTTCGGCTTGTGGAATTCGAACCATGCCGGTGGCCCGGATGTCATGTCACTCCAGGACCTGAAGTATCTGGAGAGACTGGTCGGCAAGACGTGACGGCTGGGCCCTAGCGGAGGCGATCCTATGGCCGGGAAGATCCTGATCATCATTGCCTGCTCTGGACGGAAGAGGGACGGAGGAATCCCGGGGTACCGCTGGGAGAACAAGAATTCTGCGATAAGCCGATTGTCTCGTCAAAAAGCCATGTCACTCCTCACGTGCCGCCGCTTGCTTGCGAAGAAATACCATCACAAGGAAGGAATGGACTTGGGGGGCAATCGGGAAGGAACTGTCCCGCTCATACCTGCAATTGAGAGATACGATGGAAACCTCTACCGGGAGATCGACACCACGCTTTGGGGAAAGCTGGCCGGGAAGGATTGTGTCGAGGTCTTGATCGTCTCCGCCCTGTACGGTCTCCTGACTCCCTGGGAGGCGATTCGAAAATATGAATTGTCGATGAATGAGGCATACGCGGAAAGGTACCGCCTTTCGAGGTGGTGGAGGGATCAGGGGCTTGGAAAGATGCTGGCTGAATTCGTGGTTGGTAGCGGTGCATCGATAGTGCACGATTTCTTGAGCGGCCCGTATAGGAACATCACATGGGAGTTGAAGGCAAAGGCGGGCAGCAAATTCCGTTTGCCGTATCATTCGTATCCCGGTCTGGGCTCGGGATCGGATTATCATCGCGGGAAGGACGTCCGGGATCTGCTGGAAGGGGCGCTCGGTCATGTTACCTAAAGCATCAGACGACTTCGACGGGTTCATCAAACTGGATGGCGAAAGAGTGCACGTAGCGGATGCGGAAAGGGTAAGCCAGGACATTCTGCAGCACATACAAGGAGCATGAAGAGGGCAGACATCTTTGGAAAGGGAGGAAGCGCCCCGTGGCAAATCATCAGGGGTTAAGTCGCAACGTGCCCGAATACCTCCAGATGCCCCAAGACAATTCCTGCGGTCCCCGTGTCGTTCTCATGGTGGCGGATTCCTTCGAGAAGGAAAGGGGACGCAAACTTTATGCCCATGAGTGGAGTCGTACCATCGAGATCACCATGAGGAATGATTTCATGCGGGACATGGGGACTTCGAAGCGGGACCTCGTGCGGGCCTTGAAGGCGATCGGTCTACAGGCACATATTCTGAAGGGGGGATCTAGGGACGAGACTAAATGCGTTGCCCTGAGGGATGCTCTCGTAAATAACCACCCTATAATCGTTTCTTGCCGGATTCCATACAGGGGGAAACACTACCGGCACTATGCTGTTGTCGTTGGCATGGACGAGGATTCTTTCTATTTGCGAGACCCTTTCCCTCATCCGAGGAAAAAGCGAGATGGCTTTGTCAGGGTCAACCGCGAAGAATTCATGAAGAAGCATTGGACGGCAAGGGACACGGTCTGGGGGTTGAAACGTTGGGGGGTGGAGGTATCGTTCGATACCGACAGGCGTATTAAGCTCGAATCGCCGCTTTCGGTTGCGGCGGGTGGATCCCGTTTAGTCTCTCCACCTGGTCCCGGATGTGGCTTTTCCCGAGGGAGGCGTAAATCATCGTTGTCTTGATGTCAGCGTGGCCCGTCGCCTTACGGAAGTATCAACTCGATTTCCACAATTCTTATCAGTTCGTCTCCCGCTTCGCGCAACATCTCTTCGTACCGCGTAAAATCCGGTGTCTCGTTCCCATCGAGAAATCCCATCGCCCGTCCTTTTCCGTCTGCCAGAAGGTACCGGATCTTCGAGCCCGGCCGCAGAGGCACGCCGCGGCCGCATAATTCCCGCGTCACTGCGGCGGCTGCGGTATTGGCGACGTACTCGTTGGGCGCCTTCGACAGGCGCCGCACGATCGCCAGTTCCTCGACGGGAACGTGCCCGGCGCGAAGTTCGGACACGGCGTCATCCAAGACCTCTCGCAGTTCCGGCAGCATCGCCCGCAGATCGGCAAGCCCGCCCGCCTTCGCCATCCGCTCCAGGAGCTCACGCTGGAGGGCGGCGACGAACGGCGGGGTGTCCGAGCGGCGCAGTGCGATCCCCCGAACCTTGATCTCACCCGTCGAGAACGCCCCCGCGAACCGGTTGGGGACGGCCACTGTAGGATTTTGCTTCGATGGGAGGAAGGCGATCCAGTTGTAGACCCCTTCCAGTGCGATCGGCATCCCCGTCTCTTCGGTGATCCGATCCGCGAGCCGCTGGTACTCCTCCTCCCTGGCATCGTCCCGCTTTACCCAGATCGCATCCGTCAGGCCGTGGAGGAAGAGGAACCGATCCCGCTCGGCGATCTCCTTGGCGGCAAGGAGTTTCTCCCTTCCCCACGCTGTCGTTGCCTCATGCGCCTCGATCCGTCCGAACCGGGCGTTCCGATACCCCAGGAATCCGAAGCAGACGACGAGGAGCCACTTGAGGGCTGTCTGCCGCTTCTTGAATACATCCCGGGTCTCCGGGGCCAACGCTGCCTTCTGCCGTTCCTTCAGGAGCCGGCGCTTGGCGAGGATCGGGGCGATCGTGTCGGGAACGAGTCCCCTGCGCTTATCACATGTGTGCGCGCCGATCTCCGGGACGGGTCGCCCCGGCCGGCAGCAGGCGCAGTTGATCGTCTCCGGGGAGATGTTGTACCGGTCCATCAGCGACGGGTACATCGAGGCGAAATCGAGTTCTCCGACGTTCTCGTGCATCCCCGGCCGAGGAATGTAGGTGAGTCCCCCCTTGTCGGCCACGACAAGGTCGACTCCCGACTTGAACTCCTCGGGCTCCCGCTTCTTGTACGGCACCAGGATCCCGCGGCGCAACGCGGTTGCCACCTGCATCGCAGAAATGGCCGTCCCCGGCGATGTGCGGGCGACGCGTTGCAGGGGGATGCCGGAAAGGCGGGCGAGCTCGATCAGTCCCGGGAGGCCGGTCTCCCCGAAGAGGAAGGAGTTGCGGGCGTCCACGTGCCAACGACCGGAGAGGGTGTGGGGCGCGGCAAGGAAGACCACGCGACCGTAGGAAAGGTACGACCGCTCCCTTGTGCGGCGGATCGAGTCATCCACCGCCGTGCGCCGTGGGCGCCCCAGAGGAAGGGGGACCCGGAGTCGGCCGGCCAGGGTGAGCAGGTGAGGCAGGAGCCAGTCGTCCCCATACTCGGTGACGAGCAGGTCGGGATCGGTTTCTTCAAGGAGCCGCAGAAGTCCCTGTAGAAATTCCGTTCCGTCTTCCCACTGGAGGCTGTGAGTGATCCCGTCGGCGACGAACTCCAACGGGCGGACCCGACGGTGCGCCGGATGCCCGGTTCCCTCCATCCGTAGCAAGGCGGTCGAAAGGAAGGGGCGCGATGCATCCACGTCCCACGGGGAGTCGAGGATTCGGGAGGAGAGGATTGTTCCCTCTCCGTCGCATTCCACGCAGGCGCGCGAGAGCGGGTAGAGCCCGGTGGCGTAGGCGAATTGCTGCTCCGGGGCGATATCGGCGTTGAACAACGCTTCCGGCCCGAATGCCTTTTCCGCTTTACGGACAGTGGGGCCCAGGAGGGCCGGCTGGGCGACCGTGAACATCCACGCAGGGATCGTCTTGCCGGAGAAGAACTCGGTGCCCTCTCCGCGCGTGAGGGAACAGTTCCAGCGCGCAGCAGCCGTCCGAAGGTTTGTTTCCTTGAGTGTTCTCCCCGCGAGGACGAATGACGGATGAAAGGGTGCGGACAGTGCCACCGTTTCTCCAACGTCGGTGCGAAACCATACGGTTATCCCGTGGGCATCGGGGATCACGTCGAAGACCCAGCCGGTCAGCTCCCGCCGGGACATTCTCCCTGCTCCTTGGTCAGTCTCCGCTCCAACTCACCGATACGGTGTGACAGCTCTCGCGCCGCCCGTCGCTCCTCTATGAGGATGCTCATCAGGATCGCCTCGAAGGGGACGGCCCGCCCCGAGCAAGTGCAAGCGGACGTGTGATAACGAGCCGCTGCGAACAGCTCGTCGAAGAGTTCCCAGTCCTCCTTCCGGAGGGCCCGTCGGAACGCTTTCCACGATTCCTCTTCGCGGTAGAGCTCCTGAGTGAAGGGGAGGACGGTGCGGCCCATCGTCAGGATCCCCCTTGGGCAAGCCGCGCTTCCGCACGGCGCAACTCCCACACCCAGCCCTCTTCGCTCCGCCGCAGGAGAAGGACGGGCTCCGCCGTCCGGAGGAGGTACCGAAAGAATCCGGACCGGTTGGCGGGGGCAGGTCCGACGGAATAGTAATTCTTTGCCGGTGGTTCCCCCCGGCCGACGAGGACGACCCGCGTTCCGGAGAGGGCAATCCGCCGGAGCGCGGAGAGGCAGTTCCGGAAGACCCGGCACGCCTCCGCGTACGTCACGTCGGCGTCGGAGAACGACTCGGGGAGACCCATGATCAGTGCGAGCCGGGCGTCGAACCGGGAGAGTGCTCCCGGCAGGCGTCGGGAGAGGAGCGCCTCCATCTGGTGACAGGTAAACGCCCGGGAGACGTGGATCCGGGAGAGGGCCTCCTTACCGTCGCCTCCCAGGGCCTTGGCTGCCTTGCCGATCTCGTACGGGTCAAAGCGGTTCCCCCCGTCCACCGCCACCACGTTCTCACCGCGGAGGAGGGGCCCGGCCAGCGCCCGGAGCACCAGTCCCGTGGCCCCGTCCCCGAAGATCCCGGCCATCTTTCCAGGAGGAGGGGAGAGGCAAAGGAATGACGCGCGATCGATGTCGAGCGAATGCACTTGGAAGCCCCTAAAATTTCCGGTAGACGCCGATGACTTTCCCAGCGATGCGGAAGGAAGAGGTGCCGGCGGGAACTACGATCGGCGGGTACGCCGGGTTGGCCGCTTCCAGCCGGACCTTCTCCTTTCGTAGACGTAGCCGCTTGACCGTGGCCTCGCCGTCGATCACGGCCACGACGATCTCCCCGTCCTCCGCGTTTCGCTGCGTCCGGACGAGGACATAGTCTCCATCGCAGATGTGGGCTCCCGTCATGCTGTCCCCCTTGACGCGCAGAGAGAAGATCTCCCCCTCTCCCAGCAGCGCGGGATCAAGAAAGAGCTCCCCCTCGACCTCTTCGACCGCCTCCAGGGGGGAGCCGGCGGGGACCCTACCCAGAACGGGCACACGCACCGGAAAGCGAGGCAGGGCCTCCCCGACGAACTCGATTCTCCGCGGAGAGTGGGGCCGGCGCCGGATGTACCCTTTCCGCTCCAGGAGATCGAGGTAGTAGAAGCCGTTTTTCACGGCGATCCCGAAATTCTCGGCGATCTCCTTTGCCGTGGGGGCAAACCGGTGACGTGCTACGAAGTCCTTGATGAACACCAGGACCTTTTGCTGTGCCGGGGTAAGGTGGGTAGCCATATACGTATATTAGTATACATACCCGGGGAATGGAAGGGGGATTCGTTGGGCCGAGAAAAGTCTGGTGGTTACGGTAGGGGGGCGATGCACCCCTTGTCGTCGGCGGAGGGGGTGTTGACCCGGGGACTTACGGGAAAGGCGAGCATCTCTTCCGGCGGGAACGGAACAAGAAGAGGAGCCAGCAAATCCGTGTTCAGTAGCGCCGGATCGAGCCACTGGTCGTACACCGTCGTTGGAAGGATCACCGGCATCCGGTCGTGGATCGGTGCGAGGACGGCGTTTGCGGCGGTCGTCAGGATGGTGCACGTCTCGATGACACCCTCCTCCGGGCTTTCCCATCGCTCCCACAATCCTGCGAAGGCAAAGAGGTGAGCGTCATGCATCCGGACGAAGTATGGCTGTTTTCCGCGCTCCCATCGCAGCCATTCGTAGAATCCGTTGGCGGGGATCAGGCAACGGTGCCGCCTGAAAGCGTTGCGGAAGGACGGTTTTTCATGGGCGGTTTCCGAACGGGCGTTGATGAGGCGGTTCCCGATCGCAGGATCCTTAGACCAGGAAGGGATGAGCCCCCATCGCAGGAGAGCGAGCTCGCGGCCTGCGCCCGCGTGTGTTGCGCGTACTGCCGCCACGGGCTGGGACGGGGCGATGTTGTAGCGCGGGGCAAGCGTGGTGAAGCTGGAGACGCCGAACTCCTTGGAAAGGATCTTGTCCGGCCCGAATAATGTGAACCGGCCGCACATCGTTCGCCCTCCGCTGTTACGAATGTTCGGTTCTCTATAACATTAGGTTCCATCTCCATTATCATGCAAGAAGTCGAAGGAAAACCACGTCAACAGCGGGACGTCATCATTGCCTCGTTCGCCCTCGGCGACCCCGATGCGATCCAGGACGAGGACGAGTTCCTGTTGAGCCTGAAACGGTTCAACGTCATGGCGTCTCGGGCTGGGGCGAAGCTGGTCGTGCTCGTCTCCCAGCAGGTCGTGGACCATCTGTCCGGCGATCTCGACGCGCTCCGGGGCTCCTACCTGCTCAAATCCTTCGTGGAGTCTTTTTGCGGAGATCCGCGAGAGATGGTACTGGGTGTGCGGGAGAACGGGGGAAGTCGTAGAGTGCGTGGATTCTTCAAGAGCAGGGGGCGGTGATCCCGGAGTTTATGTAGTCTGACGCAGTCGGCAATTGGTCCCATACGGTTACCGCATATCCTTGAACCCCTCCTGAGCCATGTACAGGATTCCTTCTTTCGGGACCAGACCTGTCTGCAACCACAGCAGCCAGTCGTCAAGGACCTCCAACGCAGCGTTGCTGAGTACCCAGGGTGTCAATTCGTAGGAATTGTAATGCAGTCCGACTGGTTGGATGTGGTCGAGGCGAAGAATGGACGGCTCGCGGGACGCACTGATCGGAAGCCAGTCAAGGATGTATTGCGGGAACTCGCACAGCTGGATCCTGTGCACGAAATCGGAAGGCCATCCGCCCCTTGTTCCGTCCGGTATTGCGCCGTAAGACGGAATAACCAGCAGTGAAGGCGCCGACTGCCAACGAGAGCTGCCGGCTCGCAGCATGCTCGGTACCTGCGTCCCCCCGGTGCTGAGGACTACGGCGGGGCGCTTTTTCGCCCTGTAGACTGCGAGGACCTCTCCGGGATGGCTGGGTACGGCTGCGACGGGAAGACCCGCGGTAGCGGTGGGGTTGTGGTTGATGCGGAGCGGGCCGAGTTGGAACAGCGCCTTCTGGTGGTCGGTGGGATCGGCCGCTCTTCCTTGGATGAAAAGCCCCGCGGGTTCCTGGGAAACGTGAGGTAAGAAGACCCAGATTAGCCGGCCCCGCTTGAGGGTCAGCGTTGCGTCGGGTATCCACCACGGTGTCGGGTGCAATACTCCTTGGACGGAGTCATCAGGGTACACCCGGGTCGCTCCGGAACGACGATTTCCAGATCGCCTCGGAGAACTCTAGTTCCCCTTCGCAGGACCTCACGGGTTCTCCCGCAAGAGTGTCGAGCCAGCGTTGTCCCTCCAGGAAAACCTCGTCGTAGCGGGGGGCGGGAGGAGCGACCATTTCGCGGCCCTTGGGTGCTCGCAATTGTTCCTGGATCTTGGAGCGGAGACTCGCCAGGGCTTCCTTGCGGCGCTTCTTCTCCTTGGTGGACAACGGCGACTTCGGTGCCTCGGCGGGGATGGGACCGAATTCTGCGACCATGGTACCGGCAAGACGAAAATCTAGGGCATCGCCAGGGGCCGCGCGCAGCATGGGCATCGTCATGTAGACGTGGTGGAGCAGGCTGTTCGTGTCGCTACCGAACTTGTGCACGGCGATGCGGACCGCGCGGCCGACATCCGACGGAAGTTGGGCATCCAACTCCTCGTAAAGCTCGTCGTCTTTCAGCTTCCATCGGACAACGTCCTCGTCGCCGTACCGGCTCGGGAAGATGCGTTCCGCGGCGCCGACGTCGCGGGTGACGGGCCCGACGCGGTTGTACACCTCGACGGCCCAGGGGCCGAAGTGGTGGAACCGCCAGGGAATCCCGGTGAACGTCGCGCCCCCGTGCTTTTCCGCATAGGCCAAGTCCGCCAAGTAGACGTACTTGACCAGATGGATCGGACCAAGCTCTTGCTGCCCGGCATCCTCGCGTCCCGCCGCGGCGAGCGCGAACTTTATGAGGGAGTCAACCCTTTCCAGATTCATTCGTCACCGGTTTGTCGTACGATTCGGACGATTGCGCCGCACACGATGTGGTAATCACCACCATCGTCCTCTTAAGATTCGAAAAATGTTTAGGCAGGTTCGTATGTGGTCACTCTTCTCCATATCCTACTTATCGGTGAAGAGCTCACGATAATTAAGATTAAAAGATTCCGGCGTGGAACGCAAACCTGATTCCGATTGGCGATCCCCGACGCCCACCCTGGAGGAGGCCTGACACACGGCGATTTGCCGCTGGAGTTCGGCCGTTCGATCCGCCCCGTCTTTCGCACGAGGATGCCCCAGGTCTATTTCGGGGGTACTATCCTGCGGGGTCGGATTTATATCGGCCAAATCCACACCTTGAGATGTGCGTTTCCGCGTAATTCGGGCATCTTCGGAGGAGAGGACACGTCCGATTCCGGCCCGAGCGGGATTCTTCCCCATTCGATACCGGTAGAGAGGGCAGGGACGCGATGAATTGGAGGCTCGTGAGCAATGCCTCACCGCGCTCCTCGACCCACCGGCGCACTCGTGGATGCAATATTCGCGGATCGACCTAACAGGGGGTTTCATCTCAGGCACTGGATCACCTCGCTCGTCGGCGGTATGGGGTCGTAACGGGAGGTGGCGACCATCATTCCGTGGGCTCTGGATCATCGTCAAGGAAGAATCGGATGACGATGGTCCTTCCGTTGGAGCCCGATATCAGGTGGTCATGGGGTTCGAACCTCGATAGGATTTGAAATTGCGTAGCGGCGAAGGGAGTCCGGAATCGATCCTTCCACTCGTTTCTCGCGTAGCACTCCTCGAGGGCCTCCCGTAGCCAGGGAGTGAGGATATTGCTGCCGAGTTTCCTCCCGGCACAGCGTCGGATTCCTCTTTCGAGACCTACTTGAAGGGATGAAACAGCCTGTACGCTCAGGAACGCTTGCACTTCTCAACCTCGATGATCCGACCCTCGGGCGATTCGTCCCAGAAGCGCCCCGTAGTGGAACCATTGCTCGGCCGTCCAGTCAGGATATAGCGCGTCGAACGGTCCCTTGACGTGCACGGGCGGCCTCCTCGATTGCCTGGTTGATCTCTTCGTTCGTCATGGAGCCCACCTTTCGGCGAAGCTCCGCGTACCGGGATTGCCGGCGCATGGCCAGTTCGTCGACCTGGCCTTTCGTGGCCTGTTCGCCGGTGACGCCGATCAGGAAGCCCATCTGGGCCATGAGGCGGTGGTAGAACTTGCGAACCCCCCAATTCGGGAGGCACGTGTCGATGCTCGATACCTCTTTCGTTTTCGGATCGACCACGGCTCTGATGATCGTCGCGGTGATCCCCTCGAGGATGGCCTTCAAGAGAACCTGGTCCGAGAGGCCGTTGGCGGCCATCAGGACGCGCAATTGAGGCTGTATGCGTTCCAGGAGGCGGGCGCCGATCAGGCCGGCCTCGTGGGGATCCGTGCCCTTGCGGGCTATCCCGGACTCGAGGGCCGCGGCGCCAGGATCCGCGTTGCGGAGGTAGATCCGGAGAAATTCTCGTTCCTTGCGGGTGAGAACGACGGGATCGCCGTTCTGGTCGATGGGGGCATCCTGGCTCATGGGACGGGACGGTACAGGAATCGACAAAAGGCTGTCAAGAGAAAAAAACAAGGCAATCAAGCACTTATACCGCCACAGCATAAACGGGGATGAGGGCCTTTTACATCAACGACAAGGAAAATCTATCTCTCCTGGGACTGACTTGAGGACTCCGCTTCGCATTCCTCGATGCCTTTTCAAACCGATATTTCACGGTCAAAAGAGAGTTATCCCCAGAAAAAGGGACTTATCCACAGGGTTATACACAGGGTTGGGCTCCCCCGCCCTCAGACTCCCACCCCCCTTCAAACCCGCCGAAGGCGCCACTATTTAAAGCCTCTTATCTTATTTCTTTATCTCTTTAATTCTTGTGTTCGCCATGAGGGGCCGAAATGGTCAAGGCAAAACGCCCCGGAATGGTCGAAGCATTTACGGGTGAAATGGTCGAAGCATTTACGGGTAAAATGGTCGAAGCATTTCACTCATTTTCGCGGATACCGCACATGGAATTTAATTTCTTAATCACGGGTCGAATCAAGGGTTTATTGAGGGTATGCAGGTACTTTGCCAGGGGTTTGTAGATTTTGCTCTGCGGTAAATAGTGCAGAACCTTGACCGCCATTTCGACCTGGGCCGTCACCCGATAGTCCTCGATTGGATTTAACCCGAGGGTGGGATCGAGCATGATGAGGCCCCTCGATTCGTCTTTATGCACAAGCTGTAATTCGACCAGGCTTGACAGGGGTTTTTCGAGATATTCCAATTTCCATCACTGCTGTCCGGTTAAGAATTGACGCAAACTCGTAACATACTGAAAGAGCGTATGAAAAGTCTAATATTCTCTGTCATCGATTTCAATTTTCCCTGTCCGTGTTCGGGCTATAGTTCCAATTTCCATGATAAATCGGCGCAAAGGTAGTAATCCGGGCATTTGAACACCCCCACCATGTTCGAATGTTGCGAAATTAGGATCTCCAGGAAAAGGTTATAGCGGTCGGGGCACAGGTCGTAGGGTTGAAGTATCTGCCTTAGATTCGTTGGCACCCATTGTTTCCGCGGCTTCATATCTTCTTCTCCCGCTCAAGCCAGGAGTAGAAATCCGCGTGCTTGAGGGCGCCCTGGGCCCAGAAGATCATCAGCTGTACCAGGGCGGGGGGCATGGGTACTTTCATGGGCTCGTACCTCGAGCCCGTGGGGCCTCGAATGTTATCTTCATCTTGGTCATGACGCGATGGCGTACACGGATTCGGGACCTCGCATAAACCCGCCCATCCCTCGCGGAACGATGCGAAGTTGGTCCGGACTTGTCTCACCTGGGCACCTCGATTTTCCCGGCCTCGATCCACCGGAGCACGGCCGAAAGTCGATACCGCACCGAACCGTTAATCTTGTAGTACGCTGGCCCGCGGCCTCGCTTCCGCGGGTCGCTCCGCCAGTTCCGTAGAGTTTGCAGGCTAACACCGGCGAGCTCGGACACCTCGCGTTCCCGCAGCATCCGAAGGTCGGCGAGGTCGGGGGGTAGGTTCCCGTGGATCATGTGGCACCGCCCTTCTTCGCTGGGCGGAGCGCGTGGTCCACAGACTCCCGCGGGATGAGGATCTTACGGCCGCCTGGTAAGCGGACGCCGGGGAGTTTCCCCTCGCGGGTGTAGCGGGCGATGGAGTGGCGGGTGACGCGGAGGATTTCAGCCGCTTCGGCGCAGGTGAGATATTTTCTCTTGTGTTCCATGTGTTCATTATCCGAGCACATGAAACGCGTGTCAAACAAAAAACCCTGGTATTACAAGTACTTATGGATCAGTAGCCGGGCTGCTAATCCACCTTCTTTTCCGCTCTTCGCAGTATGCCCCGCACTGTGCCTTCAGGAATTCCCATTTTCTTGGCAATGATTTTCGCGGCGGAGCGGTCGCTTTCCTTCTCCAATCGTTTGCGTTCTGCCAGCACAACGGTTTTAACGGGCTCGTGCTGCTTGGTGATTTGCTGACCCCGTTGCTTACCCCCTTTGCGTGCTACCTCCGCGACAGGACCAAATCGGATTCGGTATTCAGTGGCAATCTCGCCGAGCTCAAACCCCATTAGGCAGGCGTATGACGCAGTGCCTCTCTTTACGGCCGCCCGGCATTTCTCGGTTGCATCAAGAAACGCGGCGGCGAACCATTCCCGATCCTCCAACTCACGGTAACCCCGAGTTTCCACATACTCGCGAAGCCCGGTTTGCAGGTCTTCTGGTGCACAGAGACGGTCGAAAAATGAAAAATATTCCGAAAAGGTCTTCGGAAGCGAAGGAACTTTCGCTTCCTCAGGGAGGGCATCTACCGTCGATGGGAGTCCCGCGTTTTCCAAGATTTTCTGTGCGTCTTGTTCAAGGCTGACATATTTCCCCTCAAAGGGGTTACTCCGGGATATGTTCGGACGGAATTTTCCGATATCCTCAGCCGATGCAACGCCGAATATCGCATCAATTCTTGTTCGCTCGGTGACCCCCTTTCCGACGGTCGTCCGTTCTATGCCGGGGGCGATGACTTCCTTCTTGGGTTGGGGAGTCTTTTTCGGACGTTTCAAGAAAGTCCACCTCCTCGCCTGTTCTCCGTATCCGTGTGAATCCAAGGGGGAGCGGGGCACGGAGTTCCCCTCTGTTGGCGCGTCGGCTTAACCCTCGTAAACCATGTTACTCGTGCGTTGCCTTCGTGTCCTTGTCTGCCGTTGTCTGCTCGACGATCTTCCCCATGACGTTCGCTGCCCGCTTCAACGTTTCATCTCGGAGGTGCGCGTACCGCATCGTCATGGAGGGGCTCTTGTGCGTTAAGAGCCGTTGCAGGGTGTAAAGGTCCACTTCGCCGGAGGATGCCAACGTCGAAGCGAAAACATGTCGTATTCCGTGCATCGGCCGGAAGTCCTCAGGGAGCCCGGCCGCCTTGCGGATCGCACGAAACTGTTTTGAGTGGTCCACCCGTTGACGTTGACCCCGTCCGGGGAATACGAAAGGGGAGTCCTCGCGTCGGGAACGCTTCGACAATAGTTCGTTTGCGGCTTCAGAAAGCGGGATGGTTTGATCGACGCCGCCCTTCGGTTCTCGGATCGTGAGGAAGCCGCGCCGAAGGTCCACGTCGTCCCACTTCAAACGGAAGATTTCTCCGCGCCGCATACCGGTATGGAGCGCGAACAGCATTTCCTCCCTGGCGTCGGGGTCGAGGATCGTTTCCTCGCCCTTCTCGTTGGTGACGATCCCCACTCGTAATACTTTTAGCAGCTGCGCCAACTGCTCGGGCGTCAAATCCTCCGTTTTCAGATTGTTCATCTTCGGCATCTTGATCTTGAAGGGCAGGCCCGGGCATAATTGTCGGTCCACGCCGAAGTTGACGATCCTCCGGAGGAGTTCGAGCACATTCTTCACCGTCGCCGCCGCCTTCCCTTTCTTCGTGAGGGACATCCGGAGCCGGTCGACGTCCAGAGGGAGGATTTCAGCCGGTTCCTTGTCGCCGAAGGGGGAGAGGAGATAATTTTGAAAGTTGGATGAATCGGTTGCGCTTCGCTTATTTTCGAGTCGGGATTCCTTGTACGCTTCCCACAGTCGGTTGACGGTCCACTTCTCGGCTTCGGCCTTCCGCGCCGCCACCACCGCTTCACGCCGCTCCTCATTCGACGGTTCTTTCCCTTCGATCCGGGCAGTCCGGATGAGAGACGCACCGTAGGCGGATATATCGTTTTTCCGTTCCCGGCCAGCCTTCTCCTCGATCCATTTCCCGTTGCGCCGATAGCCGATATAGAAAATGCGTTCCGTCTTCCCATCGGCACCGGTACCTACGATGAACCAGACGCCCGGATACCTTGTCTTGTGCCTCTTCATCGTCGGCATCATCCCCTCCGTGTGCTGGGAGTAGTGCTGGGAGTAGTGCTGGGAATGGTACTGGGTGGGGGTCTTCGGGTTGGTATCCCGAAGGTCTCGGGAAGGCCTCGGGAGGGCCTCATCGGTTTTTTACTCCCAGCACTATTCCCAGCACAGTTGACAATATACGGGGTAAACGTGGGGAAAGTCAATAAACCGCCAACATGCTATTTTAGCCTGTTGGCGGGCGGAGTTAGGTAGAAATGGGTAAGGCGAGGGAACGTGATAGTTTCACGCTCATAACCCGAAGGTCCCAGGTTCAAATCCTGGCCCCGCTACCAAAACAATCAAGGGGTTACGGAGAAATCCGTGACCCCTTTTTCACATAATGCGGCGTTTGTGACCAAACGAAAGCTTTCCCT
>Ga0209212_1000930_pt1 | contig 52322 bp, 53 predicted proteins | sample RifGroC2_FD_183996 | JGI IMG/M metagenome (GOLD analysis project Ga0209212, IMG submission 183996) | Groundwater microbial communities from Rifle, Colorado, USA - Groundwater C2 (SPAdes) (version 2) | ecosystem: Environmental > Aquatic > Deep subsurface > Groundwater | place: Rifle, Colorado...
CGAGAAATGGCATCATAAAACTTGACTACGAGTTTATTTTGATTTTCAAGAAATTGGGCGAGTCGCCTAAAGTGAGTAGAGAAATAAAAGAGAAGTCCAGGCTTACTACTGAAGAGTGGAATGAATACTTTTATGGTCACTGGAATTTTGCTGGCGAGAAGCAGGATAAGCATCTTGCCATGTTTCCAGAGGAATTACCAAAGAGATTGATAAAAATGTTTAGTTTTGCAGGAGATACTGTGCTTGACCCTTTCCTGGGGAGTGGAACTACCTGTCTCGCTGCTAAAAATTTAGATAGGACTTCTATTGGGTATGAGATAAATCGGGATTTTCTACCCATAATCAAAGAAAAAGTAAAAGGAGAGCATACAGTAATATTTCAAGAAAAGAAAGGTGTAGACTTTAAAAAGGAAATCAGTAAACTTCCGTATATCTTTAAAGACCCTGTAAAATTTGATAAAAAGATTGACCCTAAGAAATTAAGATTTGGTTCAAAGATAGATAATTCAACCCACCATAGAGAGACCTACTATTCCGTTAAAGAAATAGTAAGCCCTGAAATAGTAGTTCTGAATAATGGTTTAAAAGTAAGATTGATAGGCGTTAAAGAAAAAAAGGAAATAAATGAAAAGGCATTGCAATTTTTAAATGAGAAACTGAATGGACAGAAGGTATTTCTTAAATTTGATGCTGCAAAATACGACAATGAAGGTAATCTCTTGTGCTATCTGTATTTAAAAAATAAAACCTTTGTCAATGCCCATCTCATTAAAAATAGATTGGCAACAGTAGATTCATCATTGAGCTTTAAATACAAAAATAAATTTTTTGCCCTGCAAAAATGAAAAGGAAACTCAAAGCTTGAAGATAAAACTTACGAACGCAGCAATCAGGGAATCTTTAGAGATTGAAACACCATCATTCCCTAAATATTAACGGTCTCATAATAGTAACAACATGATTTAAAATATAACCAACCAAATTTTGTCATGCCCGAAGGCTACTATCGGGCATCCAGAGCCTTCAAAATGGATTCCCGCTTAATACCTGCGGGAATGACAGCGTGGGGAGATTTTTGTTTTATGTAGATTCTATTTTGAGATTGTTAATATGTCACGCAGATACTTAATCTTGCCAACCAGAATGCTCAGGGTACAAGGCCGAAAGTTGTAGGACAGCTCAGCGATTTAATACAGGAGTTTTCTGGAAAAACCTTGCCTGAGTGGGAAAAATGGTATTTGAAAAAAATACCCTGAAGCTATAAAGATAGCGAATAAAAAAGTCCTTGAAATGGTCGAAGGCCTCAAAGATGCGGCAGAAAAGATTGATTACCATATGGTGAATGAATGGGTAAAAGACCTTGTCATAGTGAAAACATTCCTTGGACTTAAATTTCAAGAGGCCGCATTAAAGAAAGGCGCTGAAATGAGAAAGACCGATTATAGATTATCTGACAATACGGATGAGTCAAAGGGATTGATGGATATATCGGGGGTATCCCTGTTTCAATAAAACCAGATACTTATAAGGTTAAAAAATCCCTGAGTGAGAAAATAAGCGTCAAAATTATCTATTATAGTAAATTTAAAGACGGTATCGAGGTGGATTACAGCGAGGTTTTTGGTTAATAATACGAAACAAAGAAATGTAATAGGGCAAATATCTTGATCGACACATTGTCGTCAACCAGAAAGACAAAAAGAGGCAATTTCACGGCACAGTAAAAAGTTCCAGATGCAAGGCGGAGCAAGCCCCCGACAGATTCAATCGGGGGGAGGCATACTTTTTAGTATGTTGAGCGCAGAAACCGAAGCGACAAGAAAGGAAAGATTTTCAGTACAAACGCAAGATTTGAGTCAAAGACAAGGAAAAACTGGCTGGACAAGACGGAGCATGCTATTTCCCGTATGTGAGTATTTGGACAGGTAGTTTTGACGCCACGCTTAGCGTGGCTATGTCCCGCTGAGCGGGACGCAGTATTTGGCCAAAGGTTGCGTTTGTGGAGATATTATGTGTGGAATAGTCGGCTACATAGGAACAAAAGACGCCAGCGGCGTCCTGCTCGATGGCCTTAAGAGGCTTGAGTATCGTGGATACGACTCTGCGGGTATTGCTATAATTGGTGCCAGCAAAAACATAGAGGTGCGCCGAAGCGTTGGCAAGTTATTTAATCTCGAGAAAAAGGTTCACAGTGAGCCTGTTAATGGCAATATTGGTATAGGCCATACCCGCTGGGCAACGCATGGAAGACCGTCTGAAGAGAATGCTCATCCTCACATAGAGGCAGGTGTTGCTGTTGTCCATAATGGCATCATTGAAAACTATCTACCCCTAAAGGAGGCGCTTAAAAAACAGGGCGCGGTATTCAAGTCAGAGACAGATACAGAGATACTAGCTCATCTTATCTCTCGTCGTATGAAGACCGGTAAGACCTTTGAGGATTCTGTCAGAGAGACCTTAAAAGAGGTCAAAGGCTCTTTTGCAATTGCAGTTATGTCAAAGGAGGACCCTGATAAGATTATTGGTGCAAGAATGGAATGCCCGCTTGTGGTAGGAATAGGAGACGGCGAAGGATTTATTGCATCCGACATACCTGCGATATTAAACCGCACAAAGAGGGTAATTTTTCTGGAGGATGGGGAAATCGTCACGCTTACGAAAGATAATGTTCAAGTAAAAACCGTTAACGGCAAAGAAGTGAAAAAGACCCCTCGTGAAATTGATTGGAGTCCTGTAATGGCTGAAAAGGGTGGCTACCGGCACTTCATGCTCAAGGAGATATTTGAACAATCACGGGCTGTGACAGACACTTTCAGAGGGAGGATTTCAGAAGAAACCGGCAATGTTATATTGGATGATTTTAAAATAAGCGATAAAGATTTAAAGGCTGTAGAGAGGATATACCTAATTGCATGCGGCACGTCCTGGCATGCAGGGCTTGTGGGGAAATTTCTTATAGAAGAATTTTGCAGGATTCCGTCAGAGGTTGACCTTGGCTCTGAGTTCAGATACCGAAACCCGCTTGCAGATAAAAATACCCTGGTAATAGCCATATCCCAGTCAGGAGAGACAGCAGATACTATTGCTGCAGTAAAAGAGGCGAAGAGAAAAGGGGCAAAGGTTATTTCTATCTGTAATGTCGTAGAAAGCAGCATTGCCAGAGAATCCCATAGTGTCATTTACACCCATGCAGGGCCTGAGATTGGTGTTGCATCAACAAAGGCATTTACAACTCAGCTTACGGCGCTTTACCTGCTCGCACTGTCACTTGGCATAAAACTTAGCAAAATAAAAGGCGCTATGACAAAAGAGTATATTCAGGAGCTTGTCCGACTACCCAAAAAAATAGAAACAATTCTCTCCCATGAGCCAAAGATAGAGGCTATTGCAAAAAGGTATTTCCACTTTAGGGACTTTTTATACCTGGCCAGAGGAATAAATTATCCTGTGGCCTTGGAGGGCGCTTTAAAATTAAAAGAGATTTCGTATATCCATGCTGAAGGCTACACAGCCGGTGAGATGAAGCACGGACCCATTGCCTTAATAGATGAAAATATGCCGGTTGTTGTGCTTGCACCAAAGGATGCGACATATCCAAAGATACTCGGCAATATAGAAGAGGTGAAGGCGAGGGGAGGCAGAGTAATTGTGTTAGTTAATGAAGGTGATAATGAGGCTTCCCAAAAGGCCGATGAGATAATAACTATACCGAGCGCAAGCCATCACCTTACTCCAATACTTTTAACAATACCGCTTCAACTCCTTGCCTATCATATTGCTGTATTGAAAGGCACAGATGTCGACCAGCCGAGGAATCTGGCGAAGAGCGTGACGGTAGAATGATAAAAATCGTGATTCGTGACCGTGTTTCGTGTCCGTAAAAGCAAAGAGCTTTACAAATTCAACGGTCACGAATAACGGACACGGACAACGGTACTCTAACATGGAAATCAAATACCCTCAAACAATCAAAGACTGGCCCGAGGATGACAGGCCCAGAGAGAAACTTACAAAGTTTGGGCCAGAGGCATTATCCAATGCAGAGCTTCTTGCAATAATATTAAGAACAGGTTCAAAGGGCGAGAGCGCACTTGACCATGCAAGGACTATTATTTCAAACTATGATAGTTTCAAGAAGGTTGAGATGACAAGCATGTCTGAGCTTAGAAAAATAATAAAGGGGATAGGCCCTGCTAAGTTTGCCCAGATAAAGGCAGTATTTGAGATTGCCAAGAGATATTCAGCAGAAAAGATAGAGGTTGGAGAACAGTTCCAGAGCAGCAGGCAGGTATATAATCATTTTCACGAGTCCATGCGTTCAAAGAAGAAAGAGGTTTTTGTTGCTATGCTTCTTGACGGAAAGAACAAGATGATTAGAGATGTCAGGATTTCAGAAGGCAGTCTGACCTCATCTCTTGTGCATCCGAGAGAGGTTTTTAATCCTGTTATAAAGGATTCGGCAGCAGGTGTAATCTTCGTGCACAATCATCCATCAGGCGACCCGACGCCGAGCAGGGAAGATAAAGATATAACAAGGAGGCTCAAAGAGGTTGGTGAGCTCATTGGCGTGAAGGTTCTTGACCATGTGATAATAGGCAATGGGAGATATATGAGTTTTGCGGATGAAGGAATGTTGTAAAGATTGAAATCCTAATGTCTAATTTCCAATGAAACATCTAACAGAAAAGTTGCTGAAAAACTCTTTTTCTGTCATTCCCGAAGTTTTTATCGGGAATCCAGTTCTTTAAAATCAAAGACTTATAGATACCCGATAGGAGCATTCGGGCATGACATTTCATAAAAGAGTAGTTTTTCAGCAACCTGCTAATGTCAAATAAAATCAAGAAATCAAGATATTAGAAATTTAGTCATTGGACATTTTATTAGAAATTGGGATTTAGGAATTAGAAATTTATATTTGTCGTTGATTATAGGTCTCCTATTCAGAATGCTGCCAAAAACTTTATGTATTTTCAATTGATAATATTAACCGTCGTTGCCTATCTCATCGGTTCTATCCCTACAGGCGTCATTGTTGCCAAGATACTGGGTGCGCCTGATCCAAGGACAGTAGGCAGCGGCAATATAGGCGCAACCAACGTTGGTCGAGCTGCTGGCAAGGCTGCTGGGATTATTACACTTATAGGAGATATACTTAAGGGGCTATTGATAACCCTGCTTGCGCTTTATATCTTTGCTAATTCACCAATTGAGGTGAGTCTTGTGGCGCTTGCGGCATTTTTAGGCCATCTCTTTCCTGTATTTCTAAAATTTAAAGGTGGTAAGGGTGTTGCTACAGCGCTCGGCGTATTTTTGGCTATTGCGCCCTTGCAGGCAATCGTTGCAGTTGTCATTTTTGCGATTTTAGTTGCACTCTTTAGGTATGTATCTGTTGGCTCCATGACCTCTGCCGTATCATTGCCAATACTGCTTAGTTTCTTTGTAACGAGTCGCCCCTATGTTCCGCTTGCCGCGATTATAAGTATTTTAGTCATTCTGAAACACTCGGACAATATTAAAAGGATTATTCAAGGGACAGAAAATAAGGTTGGTAGAAAATGATTTAACCCCCACCAAAATCTTTGGTGTGGTGGTCTCGGGCAGAGTTGAGGATGGTTTATAGACCACTATCTATATCTAATCGTTGTTCTATGTTCTATAATCATCCATAATAAGGGAGGGCTTTTATGCCATTAAAGGGAATTTCAACCTATTTATCGTGCCCTGTGTGCGATGCTGATGTTCCTATATCAGAGGATGAAAAGGTTGGCGACGAGGTATATTGTCCGTATTGCCAGGTTCCATTAAAACTACGAAAAACAAAAGACAAAGAAGATATGTACCTTGAAGAAAACTTTTAGATTTATTAAAGCCTCCCTTTTTATGGGCAATAAAGAGCCACAGAGAAAGAGCCGCAAGAGGGATTAGCCTTTAACACATACTAAAGGCCTTACCTTTGCCACCTTTTTATTTACCCCTGCCCCGTGAACAATATCAACAACCCTGTCAACATCCTTATATGCGCCAGGGGCTTCTTCAGCCACACCTGCCTTGCTCCTTGATTTTATCAGTATTCCCTTTTGAGCCAACTCATGTATAAGCTCATCACCCCGCCACTGTCTCTTAGCCTTTTCTCTCGACATCGCCCTTCCAGCGCCGTGAACCGCGCTGCCGAAGCATTCCTCCATGCCTTTTTGTGTGCCAAATAAAATATACGATGCCGTGCCCATTGTGCCGCCAACAAGAAGCGGCTGACCAACATCTCTATATGCTGCTGGCACCTCATCTCTGCCCGCAGCAAATGCCCTGGTTGCGCCTTTTCTGTGGACAAGGAGTTTCTTTTTATTGCCATCTATCTCATGGGTCTCAAGCTTCACGGTATTGTGTCCAACATCATACAATAGTTTTATATCCCTCATCTCAATGCCAAACACATGAGATACAGCCTTTCTTGTAAGATGGCTTATTGCCTGTCTGTTGGCAAATGCGCAGTTTATGCCGCAGTTGACTGCGGTCCAATATCTCTGGCCCTCAGGACTTTTAAACGGCGCACATACAAGCTCCCTTTCCCTGATGGGGATATTATATTTTCTGCTCGCCTCTGCCAACGTCTGGAGATAGTCTGTTCCTATCTGATGTCCTAATGCGCGGCTTCCGCAGTGGATAGCAATGAGTATCTGATTTTTATGGATGCCATAGGCATCGGCTGCCTTGATGTCATAAATCTCCTCAACCCACTGCACCTCAAGATAATGATTGCCTGAGCCGAGAGTGCCGACCTGCCTGAACTGCCGCTCCTTTGCCTTTCTGCTTACATTATCAGGGTCTGCATTTTGAACCTTGCCGTTTTCTTCAATATATTCCAAATCCTCGGGAAAACCGTATCCCCTTTTCACCGCAAACTCCGCGCCATTTATCAAGACATCATCTATCTCGCTTGGGGTAAGTCGTATATCTCCGTGAGAGCCGAGACCCGCAGGCACATCCCTAAAAAGCTGGTTTGCAAGCTCTTCCTTTTTCGCCTCCACATCTTCTCTGTCAAGGGGCGTTGTCAACACCCTCACGCCGCAGTTTATGTCAAAGCCCACTCCGGCAACGCTTATCACACCTTCGTCAATATCAAATGCGCCCACGCCGCCGATGGCAAATCCATAGCCCGGATGAATATCCGCCATTGCAATGGATGCCTTCTGGATTCCGGGAAGCATGGCAACATTCAAGACCTGCACAATTGCAGGCGTGAATCCGCCTCCCCTTTTTTCCTCTACATCTTTTAAAAGGCTCTGAATCGTCTCCTCATCCCCGTAAATTCTTCCCGGGACAAGCATATCCCCTTTCTTGGGTATCTCCCAGAGATATGGGGTAATCTTTTTTACTTCGACTGATAATGGTTTTTCAGACATAGATGGCTCTCTTTCTTGTTTGTTCAGAATTCTTGTTTGTCCCCCGCTGGCGGGGGATTAAGGGGGTGGACTGTCGTTATCTTTACACAATCTGTTTGTGAGCTTGCAAGCCTTCCCCCCGCCCCCTCCAGAGGGGGACACTACGACTTCACACATCCAAAATACACTGCACAATATGCTGACCTTCTTTTTCCTTATAGAGAAGTCCTGCATATGTTGCTGCCTTAACCTCTGTTTTCACAGTATGCTTCTCAAAATTCAGCGGCTCGCCGTAGGCAATTCCTGTAAGCCTGTATCGGCCATTCATCATGCTTATCCCGTTCACCTGAAATCGGGCAAGGGCAAGCCCTTCAACATCCTGCTTAAAAAGTATTTCATTCAAGGCCTCTACAAATAACTCAGGTATATCCCTTGCCTCAGACCCTATGGAAACATTTTGCCTTTCCTCAATCGTTGATATATCCCACATCACATTGAGCATTGCCTTTGCGCCCTCTTCAAATGCCTCTTCAAGCGTAGAGCCAATTGCCCTGATTCCAACATCAGCCTCGTGATCAAGATATGTATACGGCATGATCGAATTTTAGCAGGTAAACCCTGTGGGGTCAATTTTAATAATAAGCTGTTGAAAGAGTCTTCACCAGCCTTGATTACACAGATTGCAAAAATGATTACACAGATCATTTTAAGGGTTTTAATCTGTATAATCTTGTCTTTTATCTGTGTAATCACGAATAGTCGGGATGTAATCGGAGATTGTTGAGTTTTTCAACAAGCTCTAATAATAATTGACAGGCCATAGTTTTTGAACTATATTTTACCCCGTTAGAGAAAGCCGCCATCGCTAATTCGTTAAACAACGTAGTTCTCTAACGGGGTTTACACAATTTATCCCGCATCAAAGATTTTTCTCGAAGCATCGGGATTTGCTGTAGGGATATGCTGAGGCTAAATATGAGGCCGCATAAACATCTAATTTTATTTCTAACAATTATAAACCTTCTTTTTTATTGCAGGGGAAGCGAAGCAGTGGATAAGGGTATAAAGATGCTTGTTATTCCAGGTGGACTTACAGCAGAAAAACTGCCTGAGCCTGGCAGTAGAGGTGCAAGGCTTTATGCATCATACTGCAGCCAGTGCCATAATCTGCCAAATCCCAAAATGCATTCAACAGATGACTGGCCAATAATGTTTGAGAAGATGACGGAGCACTCAAGGCTAATGGCAGGGCTTAATCCAGACATAAAGATGCTTGTACCAAATGAAAAGGCAGAGATTATTTCTTATCTAACAAGGAATGGGTTTGTGGCTTTACCCGGAAATGCTGCGTTACTTAAAGGACCCGATGCATTCAAGATTATTTGGTTTTGCTCTGTCTGTCATGCCATACCTGACCCTAAACAATTTTCACCGCAAGAGTGGAGTAAGATTGTAGACAGGATGAATGACTATAGGAATAAACAGGGAAGAGAAGAGATGACAAAATCAGACAGGGATGCGATAATTAATTTTCTGACAAAGAAACTGCGCTGAGTTATTCTTGCCTTTGAGCGCTCAATTCCTTGCACACCCTATCTGCATTTAAGGGCAGCCATTCCTTATACTTAAGCCAGTTTTTATATTTTGGCAGTTTTATCTCCTTTTTTATCTCATCAATTGTCTTACCCTTAGCAATATACTTTTTCACTTCACGCTGCAAGTCAATAAGATACTGCTGAAGGTTAAAGAGCATATCAATATTTCCTGCACCTCCGTGTCCAGGCACATATATCCCTGCATCAAAATTTTTTAGGTTTTTTAGCGTCTCAATCCAATCGGATATATAGGCATCGCCAAGCCATGGGAGCCTTTCTTTATAAAGCAGATCACCGCCAAACATGATACGCTCTATGGGAAAATAGACAATAATATCGCCGTCTGTATGGCCTTTTCCGAGATAGGCAAGCTCAATGGTCTTGCCGCCTATTCGCAGTGAGAGAGTATTTTTAAAGGTCTTTGTGGGAAGCGTCAATTCAAAGCCTTCAAGGGAATTCTCACCAAAGGATTTTTTAAACTGTTCTCTGTGCTGCGTATCTTTTTCTGTAAGGTTCTTCTTTGTGTTTTCATGGCTTATAATCTCCTTTGCCTCATTAAAATACTGATTCCCAAAGGTGTGGTCTCCGTGGTAGTGGGTATTGATTACATAAACAATGGGCTTATCAGTAATCTCCTGAATCTTTTTCTTTAAATGGAGGGCAAGGTCTTTTGGCCCTTGCGTGTCAATTACAACAACACCTTCATTTGTTACCACAAAGCCAGAGTTAGCTGCGCCTTTTTTCCCAATAAAACCATAAATCCCTTCAGATAGCTTTATAACCTCTGGTTCAGCAGAAAAGGTTGTGTTTGTCAGGAATAAAATTGCTATCAGTGTCAGGCTAAAGTGTTTGAACATGTAGTCAAGTATAGCAAAAATTTTTAAAAGAGGAAAACCTCTACACGAAAATTTTTTCCCCGAAGTATCGGGACTTGGTGTCGGGGTCAACTTTCTTACCCTATACGAAAACCCTTGACATTATAAAAAGACATCTTGTAGATTGTTTTCATAATTTGGAGGTAAAATGGATAAGCCATTGGTAGGAATCCTCATGGGAAGCGATAGCGATATGCCTGTTATGGAAAAGGCTGGTGAGGTTTTAAAAGAGATGGATATTCCTTATGAAATAGATATAAGCTCTGCGCACAGGCTTCCAGACAAGACAGCAGATTATGCAAAGATTGCAAGAGCAAGAGGAATAGAGGTTATCATAGCAGGCGCAGGCATGGCAGCCCATCTTGCAGGAGTTATTGCAGCCAATACAACGTTGCCTGTAATCGGTGTTCCTTTAAAGTCAGGCGCATTGAATGGCGTTGACGCTTTATACTCTACAGTCCAGATGCCCTCTGGCATACCTGTGGCAACAGTAGCAATAGATGGCGCAAAAAATGCCGCATATCTGGCATGTTCAATTTTATCCATTAAATATCCTGAGATAGCAAAAAAGCTCGACACCTACCGAGAAAAGATGAAAAAGGAGCTTCTCGAAAAATCAAAAAAATTAAAATAGATTCTCGGAAAATAGTATTTCTTAAGAAGCAAATAAATTTCTCTACATGTTAAAAGGATTTTTAAATCTGCTCCTCCCTCGAGTCTGTTTACTCTGCAGCGGCATTGTGGAAGGTGAAGGGTTGTGCGAGAAATGTCTTGATAGCATTCGGTTAATCAAAAGTCCACGGTGTCGGTGTTGTGGTATGCCTTTTATTTCACAGGAAGCAGAAGATCATTTGTGCGGCACATGCATTAAAAAAAGGAGGCCATTTTCCATAGCAAGAAGCATCGGCATATATGAAGGGGTTTTGCTCGAGGCAGTTCAGAGGCTTAAATATAATGGAAAGACATCCCTTGCAAGACCTCTGGCCAAGCTAATGACAAAAGAATTTTCAATGAATAACTATAATTTGATTGTACCAGTGCCGTTACATAAAACAAGGCTTAAAGAGCGAGGTTTTAACCAGTCGCTGCTTTTGGCACGAGAGCTTTCAAAACTATATAATCTGCCAATAGATTATCTGAATCTCAGAAAGATTCGCGCTACAGACCCGCAGGTCAATCTCAAAGGTAAAGAGAGGATCGAAAATATGAAAGGCGCATTTGCAGTGAAAAATGGAGCTGGTTTTAAGAATAAAAAGATTTTACTTATAGACGATGTGTATACAACTGGCGCTACAGTTACTGAATGCAGCAAGGTTTTAAAAAAGGCAGGTGCTAAGACAATAGATGTGCTTACCCTTGCAAGGGTGGTTAATATGTGAGAAGAGGTGCTATACTTATTTCTCTAACCCTTAACAATGAATACTAAAAAAAAGAAAATAGTTTCCTTACAGAGGCTACGGGGTTCTCTTAAAAATATCAATAAGAAGAACAAAACCATTGTCTTTACCAATGGCTGTTTTGATATCATCCATGCAGGGCATGTGAGATACCTGAATAAGGCAAAGTCATTAGGCGATGTATTGATAGTTGGCCTTAATAGCGATGCCTCTGTAAAACTGATAAAGGGCGATAAAAGGCCGATTGTGCCGCAGGAGGAAAGGGCAGAGGTCCTGTCAGGTCTTGAGGCAGTTGATTATGTGGTCTTATTTAATGAGCCAACGCCAATAAACCTTATAAATGCAGTTCTTCCAGACATCCTTGTAAAGGGCGCGGACTGGGCAAGCCAAGAGATTGTTGGCGCTGACATAGTAAGGGCAAAGGGCGGAAGGGTTGCAAGGATTAAGCTCGTAAAAGGCAAGTCAACAACAAATATAATAAAGAAGATATTAGAACTTCATCGGTGATTAACTACCCTAATTTCCTGCAGAGCCAGATTTTTGTGCTATAATTAATTTATCCAAACCATTAAAGGAGGGCTTACAATGGCTATATCAATGAAACTAAAAAAATTTTTAGACGAGAATAGAGTTGGTTACCAGATAACCGCACACCCAGAGGTTTATACAGCGCAGGAGATTGCCGCAGCCATGCATATCCCTGGCAAGGAGCTGGCAAAGGTGGTTATGGTTAAGGCCGGCGAGAGCTTTGTCATGACCGTTCTTCCTGCAAGCTGGAGAGTAGACATGACTAAGCTGAGAGAGACCCTGAAAACTAAAGATATAAGACTTGCTACAGAGGATGAATTTAAAAGCCTCTTTCCTGATTGCGAGCCAGGCGCTATGCCGCCTTTTGGCAACCTGTATGGCATTGATGTATATGAGGATAAGTCCTTAACCGAGGATGAGGAGATATTCTTCCAGGCAGGAAACCACATTGAATCGGTCAAAATGAGATATAAGGATTTTGAAAGGCTTGTGAAGCCAAAAGTGGCTGATTTTGGGTCTCATATACATTAAAGGTTTTATCCTCCCCACCCCGCTTAGCGGGGTGGGGGCATACTAATCTTTCATTATCTCTGCCTTCATCTTCTTTATTATAGTTGCAAATGCCATAGGCACTTTTTCAATGAGGGTAAAAATGTCTATGATGTTGGATGGAACATTTCCATCAGAGCCATTATCACAGTAAAGCACATTTACCACCTTATTATTTATCACAATTGGTATCATCAATACGTTTTTAGGGCTGTTTTTTATACCATTTATAAGTTTTTTGTTAATGAGGTTGTCCGATAAAGGACCTACATACGGCGCGCGGGAATTATAAACAGTTTTAAAGATGGAGGGCCCTACCATAGGCATTACAAATTTTTCCAAAACCTTCTTGGAAAACCCTTCTCCGATCCCGTCCCATCCATAAATCATCACACCTTTGACTACAAAGAGCGCATTCCTTTGGAAATAATTTTTTGCAAAGCCAAAGATGATATTTATTACATCATCCCGGGTTTCTGCACGTTCAAGTCTTTTGATTGCCTCCTCCAGTGTTGGTATGGTCTCTACTTCTTTTTTCTCTTCCGGGAGAGGGATAGTTTCCACTTCTTTTTCAAAAGCAATCTCTTGTTGTGCAGAGACCTGCTGTGGTTCGCTTATCTCCTCCGTCTCTTCAGTAAAAGCCGTGGTTTCTACTTTTCCCTTTTCGCCTATCTCCTCTAACTGTTCACGCTCAATTTTTGACGACATTAATTTTTCAGGAGGTATGATATATCTCAATTTTCTTGGAATTCCATAATATTTTTCCAGAAGGTAGTACATCCTTATCTCAGGACATACTATTGGTTTAATCATATACCCTGTTATAAAGGAAATCTCATTTATTACAGGAAAGTTGGAGGGGTCGGTCATTAAAAGATAGAGTCGTTTATGGTCGAATTTAAACGGACATACTTCATATTTTTCAGCAATCTTTTTTGAAAACCTCTGCACGACTTCAGGTGCTATCTCTTCATATTTTGACATCGGTAAATAGTCTACATTGAAAATATCAGCAAGCGTTTTTGTCAATCGTTCTTCATCAACAAAGTTCTTTTCAACCAGAATAGTTCCGAGTTTGCCTCCATACACTACCTGAGCCTGCAATGCCTCTTCGAGCTGTTGCTCAGTTATCATCTTCTCTCTGATGAGAACGGTTCCGATGTGGGTCGGTTTGTCGCTCATAGTTTGGAAGATAATACTTTTAATCCCAGTATATGTCAATAAATTCAAGAGCCTGTAAGTAGCAATGGCTTTACCTCGTTAGAGAAGCAAAGTTCTATAATGGGGTTTACCCCCACACCAAAGATTTTGGTGTGGGGGCTTGCCGCAGGGTATAATGCCCTGCGGTCGAGGTGCGGGGGTTTACTAAAAGTGTTGAGTGTGGTATTTATGGAGGTAAAAGGATAAAAAATACTATAATCTGGAGGGGTTATGGCAGACGAAAAAACAGCAGCAAAGCATGTCCCTGCAAGCTTTAAGCAGGGAGAGGTAAAGATAGAGATTCAGATAGATGATGACATTGCCCAGGGCATATATACAAATCTGGCTGCAATCAATCACAGCGAGAATGAGTTTATCTTTGATTTTATATTCCTTCAGCCCCAGTCTCCAAAGGCAAAGGTGAGGTCAAGGCTAATACTCAGCCCCAAACATGCCAAGAGATTTTTACAGGCATTACAGGAGAATGTTAGAAAATTTGAAGATAATTTTGGAACGATAGAAGAATCCAAGGGGCCGGTAATGGATGCCGGTTCTATACATTAGCTGTTGAAAAAGCTATCAACAGCCTTGATTACATTCACCCCGTTAGAAAATCTTTGATTTCTAACGGGGTGAATGTAATCAAGTTCATTAGGAGTTACTGTCCTGAAATTATACCTTTTACTAATCTTAGTTATTTATATATTAAAAGAAGCCTTTGAATATGTCGTCCTGTATCTTAATCTCAGACACATGAAAAGGCGCGGCTCATCTGTGCCTCCTGAGTTTGAAGGGAAGATAGATGAAGGTTTTCTTAAAAAGGCGCAGGGCTATGAGATAGAGAAGTCCCGCTTCGAGATTGTTTCATCATTATTTAGCAGCATTGTCTTGATTGTATTTCTCTTTGGCGGTTTTTTGAACTTCTACAATTCATGGATAGCGTCACTCAATCTCTCTTTTATAGTTTCAGGGTGGCTATTCTTCCTGCTTCTCTCTTATGCTGAAGATATCCTTTCTATACCTTTTAGCCTTTACAACACATTCAAAATAGAAAATAAATATGGATTCAATACTATGACTGTAAAGCTCTGGATATCTGATTTTCTTAAGTCATTGGTCATTTCCACTACACTGGCATCACTACTGCTATTTTCTGCATTCTATCTTATTCAATGGAGCCAGGATTACTGGTGGCTCTGGGTATGGTGTTTTGTTTTTGCATACAGCATGTTTGTCATGTATATATCGCCTTATGTTATTGAGCCTTTGTTCAACAAATTTACCCCTGTTGAGGATGAGTCGCTCAAAGAGAGAATCGTGAGATTAGCAGAAAAGGTGGGCATCCGCGCAAGCAAGATACTCCAGATTGACGCATCAAAGAGGAGCAGGCATACCAATGCATATTTTACAGGCATTGGCAGGACAAAGAGGATTATCCTTTATGACACGCTTCTGCATGACATGAACCACGATGAGATAATGACTGTGCTTAGCCATGAAATAGGACACTGGAAGAAGAAACATCTGTTAAAGATGATGGTGTTGTTTGAAATTTTTTCTCTTATCGGGTTATATTTTTCTTATAGACTTACTCAGGGCAATCTTCTCTCAAACCTTTTTAATATCTCTATAGACACCCTTTTTGCAAAATTTATCATACTTGCCTTTCTCTTTGGAATCATCACGTTGCCATTGAAACCCCTGGTAAATTTCTTTATCAGGAGGCATGAGAGAGAGGCTGACAGGGCTTCCTATGAGCTTACCGGAGATATTGCAGGTATGGTAAGCGCCTTTGTAAAGCTTTCTAAGGAGAATCTTACAAATCTCTATCCCCATCCCCTCTATGTCCTCTTATATTATTCTCATCCGCCTATTCTGGAGAGGATAAGGGATATAAAGGGGTTCGATTCCACGGTAAAGGGTTAGGAGCCGAAGCAGCCTCACAAAATCTCCCACTTTAAACCATCAGCCATTACTCTTTTAAAAGATTTTTAAACTCCTCCTCTGATATTATCTTTAATCCCAGCCTCTTTGCGTCATCGTATTTCGAGCCTGGCTCTGCACCTGCAATCACATAGTCAATCTTTTTGCTGATGCTTGAGGCGGTTGTGCCGCCATGTTTTTCCACAAGCTCCTTTGCCTCGTCACGGCTAAATGACGATAGCGCGCCTGTAAATATAAATGTCTTGCCAGCGAGTTTTCCGGCAACCTTTTTCATCTGTGGGAAAATAACGCCAGCCTTCTTGAGTTTTTCAATAACCTTGATGTTGTGCGATTCCTGAAAGAAATCATAGATACTCTCTGCTGTCTCAGGTCCGATGTCATGAACAGATAATAACCTCTCCTTATCCGCCTTCATAATTGCCTCAAGGGCTCCAAACTCCTCTGCCACTACATGCGCCATGTGTTCGCCGACCTGTCTTATACCAAGGGCATAGATAAGTCTTGGAAGGGTTGGATGTTTACTCTTTTCAATCGCATCAATTAAATTATCCGCCGATTTTTCAGCCCATCTCTCAAGTTTTAAGAGGGTTTCTTTTTTTAGATAATATAAATCCGCCACATCCTTGATAAGGCCGTCGTCAACAAACTGCTCAATGTGCTTGTCGCCCAGTCCGTCAATATCCATTGCCCTCTTTGATACAAAGTGTTTTATTGTCTCCTTGACCTGAGCGGGACAAGAAAGCCCGCCTGTACAAAAATGTATTGCCCCAATCCTTTCAACCTTTGAGTTGCAGAGCGGGCATTTTTCTGGGATTTTAAATGTTTTTTCCTTGCCAGTCCGTTTCTCTTTTATGACCATCACAACTTCCGGAATCACATCGCCAGCCCGCGCCACAACAACAGTATCGCCGACCCGCACATCTTTTCTATCTATTTCATCCTGATTATGGAGCGTTGCCCTTTCTATGGTAACTCCTCCTACCTCTACAGGCTCCATAATTGCAACCGGTGTTAATGCGCCTGTCCTCCCAACGCCAATCTCTATGCTTTTTATTTTTGTTGTCTCTTCTCTTGGTTTAAATTTATACGCAAGCGCCCATCTCGGGCTTCTGGTTATAACGCCAAGCCTGTTTTGAAGCTCAATATCATTTACTTTGATAACGATACCGTCAACTTCGTAGGGCAGATTGTCTCTCTTTTTTTCTATCTCCTGATGATATTCCAGAACAGCCTCAATACCATCGCATTTTTTTATGAGAGGATTGATTTTTAAGCCAAATGTCTTTAAAGCCTCTAATGTTTCCCAGTGGGTTTTAAACTTAACACCTTCAACAACGCCAACTCCGTAGCAGAAAATATCAAGCGGCCTGGATGCTGTTACCTTTGGGTCTAATTGCCTGAGCGAGCCGGCAGCAGCATTTCTCGGATTTGCAAAGAGAGGTTCGCCGGTTTTTTCCCGCTCTTTATTGATTTTTTCAAAAACCTTTAAAGGTAAAAAGACCTCGCCCCGGACTTCAAGGCGAGATGGTATTGGGTATTTATTCTCTGACCCCTGCTTAAAGCCTGCAGGCGCAGGCCCTTGACCCCTGACCCCTGACCCCTGCTTTTTTAGCAGCCTCATGGGAATGCTCTTTATCGTTTTCAAATTCAGGGTTACATCCTCGCCTGTATAGCCGTCACCCCGTGTTGAACCTACAGTAAACCCGCCGTCTTCATACACAAGCTCTATGGCAAGGCCGTCTATCTTTGGCTCTGCAACATATTCAATCTCCTCTTCCCCTCTCCCCTTGCGCCTGCCTGTGCTGCGGCAGACAGGGGAGAGGGCAGGGTGAGGGGATAAGAGCCTTTTTATGCGGTCGTCAAATTCCTTTGCCTCATCAATACTAAAGGCATTATTTAATGAGAGCATTGGTATAGTGTGGGTGATTGTTCCAAATGCCTCAAGGGGTTTTGCACCTACTCGCTGAGTCGGTGAGTCAGGCGTGATAAGTTCCGGATATTTTTTCTCCAAAACTTCCAATTGTTGCATAAGTCTGTCATATTCAGCGTCAGAGATTGCAGGGTTGTCCAGCACATAGTAGCGGTAGTTGTGATAGTTTATCTCTTCCCTGAGTTTTTCAATCTCTTTTTTTAGCTCTGTTTTTTTCACCCGAAAATACCTCATATTTACATTACCGTAGCGTTGCCCTTTATGGGCAACGGTTTTTCGTTGGCACGCTTAGCGTGCCGTTGGGGATAAACCCCAACGCTACAAAAATCCAATTTTCATTCCCCTTTGCCATGCTAAGCGTGCCTTTGTGAGCCCCCGCCTTGGGCGGGCTTAGGCGGGCTCAAGAGTATTTCATACTCTGAATATTTAGCATAAAATTCATACAGTGGCAAAGGGCAAAATCTGTTGACAACAATAAGCCTATTTTAGTATAGTGCAACGCACATTAAACCGACTATCTTTAAAGGAGGATACAAGGCATGACAAAAATGAGAAGATTCCTTGCGGTTTTTAGCTTTATTGCTATCATGTTTGCATACGCGGGGACGATGCTTGCTTCTGGCGGAGGTCCTGGCATTTCAACAGATGGGGCGCTTAAGAAGCTAATTGATGGCAACACCCGCTATGTAGAAGGAAAACAGGCACAAAAAGATATTGGCGATAATAGGAGAACAGAGCTTACAAAAGGTCAGCACCCCATTGCAGTCATATTAAGCTGTTCTGACTCCAGGGTTCCGCCTGAGCATGTATTTGACCAGGGGCTCGGCGACATATTTGTTGTAAGGGTAGCAGGCAATATTGCTGATAAGATTGAACTTGGAAGTGTGGAATATGCAGTAGAACATCTCGGAGTTCCGCTAATCCTTGTCCTGGGGCATCAAAGCTGCGGTGCTGTTAAGGCTACGGTTGATGGTGGAAAGCCGGAAGGTAACATAGAATCTATTGTAAAAAAGATATCTCCAGCAGTAAAGAGGGCAAAGGCAAAGGTGAAAGATAAGAATAAACTACTTGACGCAGCAATTCTTGAGAACACAAAGGCAACAGCGGGTGCGCTTACTAAAAAGAGCGCTATAATAAGGCATCTTGTCGAGGAGGGTAAGGTAAAGATAGCTGCGGGTGTATATAATCTGGCTACAGGCAAAGTAGAGCTCGTTGAAGTTGAAGCAGATAAGGAGAAAAAGACCTCTGAGGCATCACATGAGCATACTCATGTGGCAGAGCCTATCCAAGCAGGCCATTAAACGAACAGGGCTGGCTTATGCCAGCCCTGTTCATAAGATATAATGAGATATTATAGAATTATATTAATTGCCCTTCTCTTTTTATCATCCTGCTCAAGCCCATCAAACAACTCCCAAGAAACCTCAACATCTCCAGAGCAATCTCAGGAGACAGAGTCAACAAAGGAGATAATAAATAAGTATGTTGATACCCTGACAACTGCAAAGGATAAGGCCAAAAAGGCTGCGGGTGCTGTTGAGCGGAGGGCAGAAGAAGAAAATCAATCAATTCAGGAGATGGAAAAGGAATAGAAGAGGCTACTGCCTTTTTGCCATCTTTTTAAGAAACCACTTCACATAACGCTCTACGCCTTCCTCAATCTGCACCTTCGGCTGATAATTTAAGAGTTTCTTTGCCTTATTGATATCCGCATATGTTATAGGCACATCACCTGGCTCTGGTGAAAGGTATTTAATCTTTGCCTTTTTTCCAAGATTTTTTTCTATAAGGGATATGAGATAACTTAGCTCTACAACCCTTGACTCGCCGAGGTTAATTATTTCATAAGAGAATGGTTTATATATAGATGCTAAAACGCCCTGCAAAATATCGCCTATATACGTGAAGTCCCTCTTTGCAGTTCCATCGCCATTAACAATAAGTTCTTTGCCTTCCCATAAACGATGCGTAAAATTCGCAACAGACATCTCAGACCTTCCCCTCTCCCCATATACAGTAAAAAATCGAAGGCATGTAATAGGAATCTTATAGAGATGGGAGTATGTGAAGGCCATGAGCTCCCCTGCCCTTTTTGTTGAAGCATACGGCGATATAGGCTGAGAGATAGGGTCATCCTCTGAAAATGGCACTTTGCTGTTTAAGCCATATACAGATGATGACGATGCAAATACGAAATTTTTTACAGGATGTCTTTTTGCTGCTTCTAAGAGATTCAATGTTCCAAGGCAGTTTACCTCTTCATACAAGATGGGGTCTTTTAAAGATTGTCTTACGCCAGCCCTTGCCGCAAGGTGGCACACCACATCAATAGAATTTTCTTTAAAGATTTTTTCTAAGAGCGCCTTATCCAGTATATCGCCCCTGTAAAGTTTAAAATTTGGGTTTTTGAGCGCCCCTTGAATATTTTCCTCTTTGAGCTTTGGGTCATAGAAGTCATTAAAGTCATCAATTGCAATAACCCTTTCATTTTTCTCCAAGAGTTTATCTGTAAGATTAGAGCCGATAAAGCCCGCGGCGCCGGTGACAAGAATATTCATCCCGTTAGAAGCCTTTTCTGTTTTAAGCGAATTTTTGGCGGAGGCAGATGATTTCTTTATGGGTGAGCTTCTAACGGGATTCATGTGACGCAGAATAGCATATTAGGTGAAGAAGGGTCAAGATTTAGAGAGGTTTCTCTATTTTACGGCAACCTTGACAACAATCTTGAAAACAGCGGATGGCAAGCCTGCTGCCAGTTTGGGGGCATGGCCGTCTTCCGGGTAGAAGACTGCCAATTGCCCCACCTGAAGGTGCACTATAGTTATTTCTTTCTTTGGCGCTATGCCAAAGCAGATGTCCTTTTCCAAGTCATACGCCTCAGTAATCGTCATCTGCTCAACTGGAGCCCAGCCAATGACCTCCTCGCCGGATACTATATACTGGATGTCAATATATTTTCTATGGTATTCAAATTTCGGAGCGTCTGTTTTTACTGTCTCATATCGCTGGACAAGGGCAAACACCTGTTGTCCGTCTATATCCACCCTTCCGTCAGCCATGTTGTGAATATCCGGCCTCCGCAGAAACTCAATCGTCTTCTTGAAAAAAGCGGTCTTTGAAACCTGATGCTCTATGTGGTTAATGTCCGTAACAATCATGGTGTATGGCCTAACGATTGAAATCAGCAGCGGGATTAATCCGCGTCCGCTGGATTGTCTTGTTATGAATTTATTTCTTTTATATTTCTATCAGTGCTTCTGATTCTTTGCTTATTTCTATGTTTACTTTTGACTTGATATTCTTTCCCTCTTGGTCTTTCGGCGATTACCAGCGGTTTAGTATCTATTGGCTCAGGGAATAAAGTGATTTGTTCCTGCAAATATCCCTTTATCCTTTTTTGGGCAAGGGTTACATATTCTTTTGAGATCTCATAGCCGACATAATGACGACTTGCCTTCAGGGCGGCTATAGCGGTCTGGCCACTTCCCATAAATGGGTCCAACACTACATCACCTTCAAAAGTGTATAGTTTAATCACTCGGAGTGGTAATTCAACAGGGAAAGGTGCCGGGTGACCGATCTTTCGAGCAGACTCGGCAGAAAATGTCCAGACGCTTTTAGTGAATTCTAAAAATTCTTCTTTAGAAATAGTGCTTTTTTTACCATTGGTGTTTTCTCTGGAAAATAGCCCTTTAGAGAAAACTAGAATATATTCGTGAATGTCTCTAAGAATCGGATTTTTGGCAGACAGCCAACTCCCCCAGGCCGTGGAAGGGCTGCCGCTTGATGCCTTATTCCAGATAACTTCACCCCTCATCAGGAAGCCCAAATCAAGCATATCTTCTACAATATAAGTATGTAACGGAATATAGGGCTTGCGGCCTAAATTAGCAATATTTATACAGACACGACCGCCGGGCACCATAACCCTCTTGACCTCGCTCCAGATATGTTTAAGAAATGCCCTGTATTCATTGAGCGAAAGATTCTCGTCATATTGCTTACCAACGTTGTAAGGCGGTGATGTCACCATTAGATGAACACTATTATCAGGTAATTCAATCATCTGTTCACTGGATGAAGTAAAGATTTTATCCAAGAATTCAAGCGGAATAGGGTTTTCTTCGTATTTTATCGTTTCTTCTTTAGGCAGTCCCTCATATAATCTGCTTTTGTAAAAAGAGGACGAATCATGATTTATCCTGCCGGGCGACCCGAAGGCGCTCGTTTTAGTACCTATCTTCTTTTGATATGGAGCCATTTTAGTCTTCCTCCCAGAAGTCAACCCATTTCTTGTATGGATTAAAATCTATTTTGACCTTTTGCCATTCTATAATAATACGTTGGCATTGTTTATCTGCAACAAGATTTGATAGCGATTCTTTTGTAATTTCAGCGCCACGAGGATTCGTTCCGGCCTTTGGTAATTTAATATAGTTTTCTCTGCCCATCTTGTCAAACAGTTTTTCCTGTAGCTCTACAGGAATATAAAAGAATCCACCAGTATCGCCCCAGTTAATCTGGACAAGTAAAATATCGCAAGAGGGGTAATAATTCTCCCTGAATTCTATTGCTTTTTGTGCATCAACCGTCCATATCAGTTTCACGCCGCCTAAACTTTTACCTGTAATAGTCTTAACGGATACTGGTTCACCAAACAGTTTCGCATCAACTTCAGATTCGGTAATTGGTATTTCAGTTTCAAGATTAGACTCTCCGAATTTATAGATAAGCAGAGCCACTATTATCCTTTCACGAACCGAGCCGACTTCCATTCCTGTTTTGCCAGCCCGAGAACTTTCTAATTCAGCAAGTTGGAATAAATAGGGCAATCGTTTCTTAATTTTTTCTACAAGGTTTTTATCGGTGAATATCTCTATTAGTTTACCAGCCATTTCTCACCTCGTTTTTCTATTTATATATCAGCTATTTTTTAAATTTTATCTATTTTATTCATCATAACGGCGAAGCTAAGCGGATTCCACATAGCGAAGCCTGACTTGTCGGGGCTGAGCGTTATGCGGAATTCCGCTTGAGCGAATTGTTGGCGCAGCGGCAACATTTATTTTTATGCTGATGCAACAATTTACCAAGGCATATATTCCAAGCCCCTTATTTTATCAACTTATCCACTGCAATATTTTCAGTTTTGGTTAATTATTGTCCCCTGCCCCTTCCTCCGCCGCCCTTACCGAGGAGTTGCAAAGTCAAATACCGGCACCTTGATGGTCTTTACAGGTTTAAATTTATCCTTTGCGAATTTCAGCAATTCATCGGTAACCTCAGTAGAATACATCTTTTCCCCACACCTTATGCAGACTTCAGCCGGAACATGCTCTACAAAGAGGTATTTATCATCATCTTCGTATGTGAATGTTACCGTCTTTTTTTCCACATGGCCTCCGCAGAATACACATTTTTTCATTGTTATTACCTCCTGATTTTACAATCAACCCATTCTTTAGGGTCTGGTTCATAAACTGTGATTATCACGACTGACGGCGGTGACACAGCATGGTCCGAGAAGTTATATTCGCCACTTCTTATTTTATGCTGAATATCTTTTAATGCCATATGTTAATTACGCGCAAATTATAACTCCAATCTATTTGTTTTTCCCCTTACCATGCTCCTTCTGTTCTTTGTGCTTTCCTTTTTTATGCCCTTTGCCGTGCTTTGCTGCATTGTGCGCCTTGCCCATCATGCTTAAAAGGTCGTCTGTGCGTATGCCGTATGCCTTTGCAATTCTTCCCCATCCATGGCCTTTTTTGTAATCCTTCACAATAATGTTAATGTCCTTGCCTGTCCTGTTTGATATGTAGAGGGCTACTGAAAGGTCTCCCCAGCTTAAACCTGAATCAATTTTTTGTTTCTGAATAATATCTTCCTTTGTTCCGAATTCTATGGCAAGGGCGCCGGCAACATTTTCACCCTTACTTGAAAGAGACGCCTCGACATTCAAAGAGTCTATTTGTTCTTTAAGACTTAATTCAAAATCAAGGGCCGATGAAAGAGCAGGCATCAAGAAAACTACGAACGCTATAAGAAAAGTCTTTTTCATAAATCCATCTCCTTTGAATTGATTGCACAAATTTTACCCCTCACCCTACCCTCTCCCCATTTTAAGGGGAGAGGGTAAATGTAAGACAGGCTATGTTGTAACCTTTATTACTGTCTTTACATTCCCCCGGACATTAAAATCTCCGGTAACCTCTAAGTGCCTTGGCTTCAGGTTTTTCTTTAACACATCAAATATCTCATTTGTTGCAGCCTCGTGGGAGATGTATTTATTGCGGAAACTATTAAGATAGAGTTTCAGACTTTTTAGTTCAACGACTTTTTTGTCAGGGATGTAGGTTACTTTTATTGTGGCAAAATCCGGATAACCTGACCGGGGACAGAGACAAGTAAATTCTGGATAGGCTATATCAATAGTGTAGTCCTTTTCAGGAGAGGGGTTGTCCCAGAATTCAAGCTTTGCCTTTTTTATGGCCTTTTCACCGTACCGCATGATTGGGGATTTTAGCAGGTTTGTTATAGTAAGTAAATCCCTGCACCAGAGGTTTTGGTCTGGGGATAGAGACTATAGAGAACATATGCGACATGAAGACGACAACTTGTCAATCACGGAGTTATTCGGTTATGAAAGGCCCTTTCTCATTTTTCTCAACCATCATTTTTCATCATTAGCTAAAACCGGTATCTTAGAGAACCTGTTGCAGCACTTTCATCAATAAATCTGCCTTCTACATTTAATGAAACGCCCTCTGTAATGTCATATTCTGCACCTACAATGATACCTACATTGTTCTCTGACACCACGTCGCCGCTAAATCCTAAAAAAGGTCGTACCGCCAACTGTGACCCCTGCATGTCTAACAGTGCCATAGTCAACCTTTACTGAAGAAAGCTTCACCCCCACATATGGTGTGAGTGTAGTGCCGTATCCCGGAACTAAATCTTTAGATACTATCGCAGAAATCCCTACATCAGAAACTGTCGCATCGCTTGCTGAAAGAGATGAGGCTGCTACATTGCTCACATGCACTGAATCCACACTTGACTCCCATCGTAAGTACTGAAAATCGAAATGGATGCGTACACCACTGTCTCCGGCTGGGAGACCAACCTGGCCTCCCACAGCCCATACAAATCCATATTCGTATTTCAAGTCATACGGCAGACGATCAGCCCCGCTAGCCGTCGTTAACTTGCTCTCCAAATTTGCCATTCCCATTTTTGCATAGAGACCCACCCTATCATTAAATGCGTAATTAAGCTTGACCAACACTGCCTGGCTTTCATCTATCTCTAAATTCTTTACCGTTGCCTGCTCTTCAAGTTCCTGATCAAACACATGAGTGTACTCTACTGAGACACTGGGCCCAGCTTGGGTTGGAGCCAAACCAACACTGGCTGCCTTGGCACTTCCTAAAAATAATGAAAACAAAACTCCTATTGCCAATGCTCCTACCTTCAAGTATTGCTTCATAGCGCACCCTCCTTTTTTTATCTGTAGCGGGGTATATCATTTTTGCTACTCACTTGCAAGAAAATAGATTCTTGACACAGGACAGCGAATTTCTCTGTCAATAGTTAATTGACTCAATGTGTAAGTGTATGTTATTCTAATCGAATGAAGTATTTGGAGGAAAACGATGCAAATTACTAAAAGATGGGGTTTATATATATATTTAATTTTTTTATCTGCGAGCCTTATTTCCTGTACTGCGCTTAAAGAGGGGATAATGCCAGCAAGCGATATGGCAAAGGGCGCTGCTGTTCAGGGTGGAAATGCATACTATCATTTCTCTTTAGCGCAACTGCTTGCTTCAAAGGGTGATGTGGATGGCGCAATAGAGCAATATAAAGAGGCTATTAGGTTAGAGCCAAAAACACCGGTTTTCCATGTAGAGCTTGCTACCGTCTATATTAGGAAAAGCGAAAATAATACAGCCCTAAAATATCTGGAAGATGCTGTAAAAATTGCACAAGACTATACCCCTGCCTATTTACTCCTTGGAAATGTTTACACAGCCCTTAAACGGGATGATGAGGCAATGGAGGCGTATAATAAGGCTATTTCCCTTGAGCCGGAAAATCACAAGGCATATATATATCTGGGCATCTTATATACAGATAAAAAGGACTATGACTCTGCAATTGAGGTCTTTAAAAAGTTGATTGGGGTGAATAGCGAGTCTATTATGGGGTATTATTATCTCGCCAGAATTGAAGCTGAAAGAGGGAACTATTCAAATGCTGAGGAGTATTATCTTAAGGCGCTGGATATCAATCAATCATTAGATATTGTTCTTATAGAGCTTGGGATGGCTTATGAAGCTCAGAAAAAGATTGATAAGGCTATAGAAACCTACCAAAAGGCTCTTCAACTGCAGCCGCACAATACAAACCTAAGAAACAGGGTTGGCCAGCTTTTGCTGCAACAGAATAAACTCGACGAGGCCCTAACTCAATTTAAGCAGCTTGAAACCATTGGAAACACAAGACTGGATGCCATGACAAAGGTGGGTTTAATATATTTTGAACAAAAAAAGTATGACGAGGCTATTATGGAATTCAGCCTTGCCCTCGGCATTGAACCGGATGCCCATAAAATCCGATATTATCTTGCCACAACATACGAAGAGAAGGGCGAATCAGAAAAGGCAGCAGAGGAATTTGAGAAGATTCCATCCAAAGACCCTATTTTCGTGGATGCAAAAATACATGTGGCATTCATATATCAAAGGCAAGGACAAACAGATAAGGCTATAAAGGCAATAATGGATGCAATAGAGGTAAAAGGCAAGGATACCGAGCTTTACAGACTGCTTGCCTCTGTCTATAAAGAGGCCGATCGTTTTGATGATGCTATACATATAATGGAAAAGTCCCTTGACCTTGAGCCGAATAACGCTGAACTGCATTTTACGCTTGGCGCCCTCTATTATGATGCTGGTAAAGAACAAAAATCAATAGAGGCAATGAAGACCACAATAAGGTTAAATCCTGAACATGCAAATGCGCTGAACTACCTCGGATATACTTATGCCGAAAAAGGGATAAATTTGGAAGAGGCATTAAATCTAATTACAAAGGCGCTTTCAATAAAGCCAGAGAGCGGTCATATAATAGACAGCCTTGGTTGGGTTTACTATCAAATGGGTGAAATAGAAAAGGCGGTTCAGGAATTAGAACGCGCTGCAAAGTTTTTACCTGATGACCCTGCAGTGCTTGAGCATCTTGGCGATGCCTATTTAAAAATAGGACAGAAAGAGAAGGCCCTTGATATGTATGAAAAGGCCTCTAAGCTTGATGCAAAGAATGTTAAATTAAAGGAGAAATTAGAGAGGCTTAGAAAGGGAATTAAAAAAGACCTGTCAGGATTAAGTGCGGATAATAATCAAAAACCATCAGTTAAGAAAAAATAGGCAGGTTGTGCTTAAGCTTTATTTCTTACTATTTGCTGTTTTTTACGGATGCGCGCCTGCGTTAATTTCTACCAAAACTATTGCTGAATATGATACCTGTTCAGGCAATCTCACTGCTTTATTACAGGATAGGGTTGATTTTTTAAAAACCCTTAAAGACACAGCCAAAGTGGAGCTTGAGTTTAAAGATGGGAAAAAGCTATCAGGGAGGGCAATTGTTCTCGTTAAAAGACCTGATATGTTCAGGCTGGAGATTTTAGGGCCATTCAATCAGGCAGTTGCTTTGATAATATACCGGGAAAAAACCCTATCGCTATTGTCGTTTCAGGAAAACAGGTTGTACAGGAACTATCCGTTGCCAATGGATGTTTCAGCCCTTCCCCAATATCTTTTAGGGCTGCCTGCTAAAGAAGTTAAAAGCCAAGAGCCTGCCCCTGCAGGCCTGCCCCCGAATGGCTCTATCGGGGGTTTTAAGCAGGCCCCTGATAGAATCAATCAGGGGCAGGGGTCAGAGCTCAAAAGTCATAATAAAAATTCGGCTCTGTGCATGTATCATTCAGGAGATGAGAAGATAATAATAGACGAAGAAGGCAATATAAAAGAGATAATTTTATCAGGCGAGGAAACAGGCGGACAAGGAATTGATAAAATACAGGTGTCAATGGGTTCTTATAACGAGATAGATGGGCTAAGTTTTCCGCAAGTTATATCTATAGGCAATAAATCTTTCAGCATCTCTCTAAAATATGACCAGATAGAATTAAACCAGGATATCTCAGAAGACTTATTTAATATGCCATCAATGCCAGAGATAGAAGAGCCAGCGCCTTCCGTAAAATAGCGATTGAAAACCTCGCTATTTTACAAACTGGCGATTTGACTGCCATACTTCGTTGTCGGCGCATTTTTGCTCTTCACCGTATTGGTTACATACGGCTCATCGCAAAAATGGCCTCCGCCTCGTCTGGCAGGCAACTTGCCAGTTTCCCCAAAAATCAATGTCTATTTTTGGGGCCTTAAAAGCCTTTGACTTTATAAGATTCTTGTGATATAGTTGAAATGTTCAAGATCAGGCTTTTTGCGCCGAAAATACTTTTTGTCATGCCTGAGGCCTGCCTTGAAGGTCGCTGTCACTGGATTTTTGGCCTCCCCCCTTTATCCCCCTCCATGAAGGGGACAGGGGGAGGGGGAACGACAGAATGAAGCAATAGTTTTTATACCCCTTTGTGAGCCAACGGCTCATGAGTGTTTCATATATAGTTCTATCTATAAAATTTTAACCTAAAACGCTGCTTAAAATCTAATCTAAATTCAAATTTAACAGAAAGAGAGGTGAAAAAATGTTTAGTATTGGAGAATTAGCAGTTTACCCCGGACATGGGGTGGGTAGTATTGGATCTATTGAAACCAGAAGGATTTCAGGCGGCGCCACTCAAAAATTTTACATAATAAAGATATTAGCCAGTGGTGCGACCATTATGGTGCCTGTGGATAATGAGAAGGCAGTGGGCCTTAGAAAGGTTATAAACAGAAACACTGCGTCAAAGGTATATCAGGTTCTCAAAGAAAAGAGTGATACGGTTGAAGATAAGCAGACATGGAATAGACGATACCGGGAATATATGGAAAAGGTCAAGACCGGTTGCGTCATGGAGGTTGCAAAGGTTTTTAGGAATCTCTATCTTTTAAAGGCAGATAAGGAGCTTTCTTTTGGAGAAAGGCGTATGCTAAATACAGCCAAGGGTCTTCTCATAAAAGAGCTCTCAATAGCCAGAAGAGTAACTGAGGCAAAGATAGAAGACGAGCTGAATAAGCTTATGACTCCCTAAAAACTGTAAGTATCTAATGGAGGGTTCTCACAATAATAAAACTCCGTCGTTTTAAATTTATGTAGGGAAACGAAGCTGATAAAGGCGATGCGCTCTTAATTATCATAGGCTTAGCAGTAGCCGATTAACCTATCTATTGATTCTTAACAAGAGAAGTAGGTGCAACTAAGAAGCTGTGGGGCTATGGATTAGGGTTTAGAGACTACAAATAAATATGTCTCTATCCTTCCAATAGCCCCTTATTTTTTGGAGAATAGGTTCACCCCGTTACACCCCACCCTAAAAGGTGGTGCTTCTCTGCCCCGCTTAGCGGGGTCTCTTAAACACCGTTCCTCCCCAGCCTAAAGGCTTGGGCGTCTGGGTGTAACAGGGTAAACCCCGTTAGAAATTTAAATATGCAACTCTCATGAGCCTTCGGCTCATCCGCCTTTGGCGGAGGGGATGAAAATAACGTGTCGATTGTAGGCCCGTTCCCTGAACGGGCCGATAAGTCACGCTCAGCGTGCCAAAGGGGCATGAAAATTGGATTTTCGTAGCGTTGGGGTTTATCCCCAACTATAAACCGTTGCCCATAAAGGGCAATGCTACGGTAATGTGAATTTGAGGGATTTTCGGGATAAACCAGCATGAGCCATAAGCTCATCCGCCTTTGGCGGCGGACATGAAAATCCCCCTCAATCCCCCTTCCCCGATAAAACAATTCGAGGACAAGTTTTCAAAGGGGGAGGTTTAATAGTTTCCCTCGTTGGCAAAGAGGGGTTAGAGCCTGCCCCTGCATGTATTACGCAGGGGGAGATTTGAATATGGATTTTCGGGTCAAGTTCAGAAAAAGGCAGCAGAGCGAATATCCCTGACAAAGGGGCTTCTAAAGTGGTTAAGACAATCGCCATAATCACAGCAGCAGGCAAGGGTAAGAGAATGGGCTTAAGCGAGAGTAAGCCCTATATAAACCTTGCAGGCAAACCTATTCTTAGTCATACTATTTTACCATTTGAACACAGTAAAAATGTGACAGCAATTATTCTTGTTGTAGCCAAAGGTTTTGAGGATTATTGTTTTAAAAATATAGTGGAACGGTATAAGTTTAAAAAGGTCGGTAAAATTATATCAGGTGGAAAAGAAAGGCAGGATTCTGTAAGGGCAGGGATTATTGCGGCAGGCAGAGGCTGGGATATAGCTGTTGTGCATGATGGGGCAAGACCTTTTGTAACAGCGCCAATGATTGATAAGGCTATACTTTCAGCAAAGAGAAATGGCGCAGCAACAGTAGCAGTGCCTGTCAAGGATACAATAAAACAGACATCTTCAGGGTTTGTAAAAAAGACATTGCAGAGAGAAAAATTATGGGCTATACAAACTCCTCAGGCATTTAGATTTGATATTCTTAAAAAAGCGCATGAGCGCGCCTTAAAACAAGGTTTTATTGGAACAGATGATAGTATTCTTGTTGAAAGGCTTGGTCATAAAGTGGCTGTAGTGAAAGGCTCCTACGACAATATAAAGATAACAACACCTGAGGATTTGGTGTTGGGAGAGGCGATATTAAAAGGCAGAAGATAGGTCAAGGTTAAGGCTGAGGTTGAGGAAAATCCTTAACCTAAACCTTAATCTTAACCTTGTTTTTAATACTATGCGTATTGGTTTTGGCTACGATGTCCATAGGCTTGTAAAAGGCAGAAGGCTTATGCTTGGAGGCGTGGATATACCATTTCCCAAAGGACTCCTCGGGCATTCTGACGCTGATGTGCTTCTGCACGCTGTATGCGATGCGATTCTTGGCGCATTGGCAGAAGGTGATATAGGAAGGCATTTTCCTAACACAGACCCTAAATATAAAAATATATCCAGTCTTAAACTCCTTGCAAAGGTTTCAGGGCTGCTCAAACAAAAAGGTTATACCATTTCAAACATTGATTCTACCATCATTGCCCAAAAACCCCGCCTTGCCGAACACATCCCCTCTATGGTAGAAAATATCGCTAAAACCCTCGGCTGCAATACATTACAGATAAATATAAAGGCTACCACCTCTGAAGGCCTCGGCTTTGCAGGAACAGGCAAGGGCATGGCTGCTTATGCCTCTGTATTGATAAAAAAGAAATGACTACTGATAATAAAATACGGGTTAGATTTGCTCCAAGCCCTACCGGACACTTGCACATAGGAAATGCAAGGGCAGCCTTATTTAATTGGCTCTTTGCAAGGCAGAAGGCCGGGCAATTTGTTTTAAGGATAGAAGATACTGACGTAGAGCGGTCTACAAAGGCATTTGAGCAGTCTATATTAGAAGACCTTAAGTGGTTGGGTCTGGATTGGGATGAAGGCCCTGATAAAGGAGGTCCTTTTGGCCCATATCGGCAATCAGAGAGGTTTGGCATTTATAAAGAATATTCAGACAAGCTTATTACTCAAGGCAACGCATATCCGTGCTATTGCACCCATGAAAGGTTAGAGGAATTGAGGCAAAGACAGATAAAGGCTGGTTGGCCGCCTAAATATGATGGCAGATGCAGAACGCTGCCAAAGAATGAAAGGCCAAAAGATATAAAACCGGTTTTAAGATTTAAGTCTCCTGAAAAGACTGTTACCTTTGAAGATAAAGTCCATAGAAAACTTTTGTTTGATTCTAATGTATTTGGCGATTTTATCATTGTTGGCTCAGATGATATTGCGACTTATAATTTTGCGGTTGTCATAGATGATGCCTTAATGGGCATAACGCATGTTATCCGGGGGGAAGACCACCTCTCAAATACGCCAAGGCAGATTTTAATCTTTGAGGCATTGGGTTTTCCTGTTCCGGAATATGCGCACATGTCGTTAATCTTTGGCCCTGACAGGACACCTTTAAGCAAACGACATGGCGCAGCATCTATCAATGATTTAAAGGAATCTGGTTTTCTTCCAGAGGCTATTTTAAATCACCTCTGCCATCTCGGTTTTTCACCGGGCAAAGAGTTTCTATTCAGGGAAGATGCAATTAAAGTATTTTCGTTAAACAAGCTTTCCAGATCCCCTGCCATATTTGATATAGAAAGACTTAAGACATTTAACAGGGCATATATAGAAAAGGCAGATACTGAGAGACTTGTAGAACTTGTAGGGCCGCATTTGCAGGAATCTATTTCAAAAGAATGGCTAAAAAATGCAGTAGACGCCTCAAAGGGAGAGGCTATGACTTTGAAACAGATTTCAGATATTATTCTGCCTCTTTTAGCGCCGCCTATTTTTGAAAAAGACGCAGAAAAGATTTTGGAAGAATCTTATACAAAAAAAATATTAGGTATATTGGCAGAAGAAATACAAAAAGAACCGGATTTAAGCTCAGATACTTACAATAAGATTATCTCAAAGATTAAACAAAGAACAGGGGAAAGCGGCAAGCGACTTTTTATGCCTATACGGGTTGCGCTCACTGGAAGGGTAACAGGTATTGAACTTGAAAAGGTATTTATGCTTTTAGGAAAAAAAGGGGTTGTAGATAGAGTCAAGAAGCATCTCTAACACCTTAACACCTCAATACAATTGACAATTTGTCAATTGCTGCTATAGTTGTAGCCATTAATCTTCCATATTGCTTACATACCACACAATTGCCAACTCACGAGGCAAAGGTAAGAAGGTAAGGGGGTATAGCTATTCAGACCAACTCTCCTATCATCGCATCATTTAAATCCCTTTCAAAGGCAGCAAGCATTATAGTTATATGTATAGGCAGTGTTGTATTTGCTGGATGGCTGTTTAATATTTCATTTCTGAAGAGTTTAATGCCCGGTCTGCCTGAGATGAAGGCAAATACAGCCATTGGATTTGTCATTGCAGGCATTTCTCTTTGGTTGCGGCAGCAAAATTCCCTCTTGCCTGCATCCTCTATCCACAGGGGAGAGGATAGGGTGAGGGGGCGCATTGCGCTGATATGCGCGCTCATCGTTGCCTTGCTGGGCGTTCTTACACTGAGCGAATATAGCTTTAACATAAATCTTGGCATTGACCAGATATTATTTAAGAATCATGAAGCGTCCTTTCCAGGCAGGATGTCGCCCCATACTGCGGTTAGTTTTTTCTTTATAGGTTTATCTCTACTTCTTATTAGACGCTCTCAATCCAGGGAATTCTATCTTCCACAAACGCTCAGCCTTATAGCAGGCTTCATTGCCCTGCTGGCCTTTGTTGGCTATGCATATGGCATCAACCATTTATATTCAATTACCTATGCGACAGGGATGGCCCTGCATACTGCAACAGCCTTTATCATCCTCTCCTTTGGCATACTCGCTTTACATCCAGACACAGGATTTATGGCATTGATTGCAAGCGAACACTTAGGCGGTTTTGTTGCGAGACGTCTATTGCCAGTTGCTATTATTCTTCCGCTGGTTCTTGGCTGGATAAGGCTTAAGGGTGAACAGGCAGGATTTTATTCTATGGAATTTGGTTTATTGCTGTTTGCTATTTCCAATATCAGCATATTTGTGTTTCTGATATGGCGGTATGCCGGGAGATTAAATAGCGTTGATACAGAGCGCGCCCTTGCAGACGAGCATCTGCAGAGGGTGAACAAGGCGCTTAAGACTGTTAGCGAGTGCAACATGGCTTTGGTAAAGGCTGTGGATGAACAAGAACTTTTGCAAACTATTTGCAATATAATAATTAAAACCGGCAAATACAGGCTTGCATGGGTAGGATTTGCTGAACAGGATGCAGAAAAGGCGGTAAGACCTGCGGCACAGGCAGGCTATACGGAAGGCTATATAGATACAGTTAATATTACATGGGCAGATACTGAGCATGGCCGCGGACCGACTGGCACAGCTATTCGAACAGGCGAACCGGTCATCTGTAAGAACATATTGACCGACCCCCGTTTCACACCATGGCGGAATGAGGCGATTAAACGCGGTTATGCATCATCTATTGCCATTCCATTGATGAATGAAGACAAGCCTTTTGGCGCATTAAATATCTATGCCTCTGAGTCTGATGCATTTGATGATGAAGAAGTGAAGCTACTCATGCAATTAGCTGATGACATGACATATGGAATTGTTACATTGCGGACCCGAATTGCGCATGGGCAGGCAAATAAGGAAAACCGTCTGTTAAAGACAATTGCAATGGAAATGACAAGCGCAGGAGATATGAGATCTGCTATCACAATTGCGATTAACAAAATATGCGAGACTACAAAATGGGTATATTGCGAGGCATGGGTTCCTAAATCAGACGGTTCAGCGCTTGAATCTCTCTGTATAGAGGCATGCGGTAAGGAGTATGAAAAATTCAGATTACATAGTGAAAGATATACCTTCCCGATAGGCATTGGTCTGCCTGGCCGTGTATGGCAGTCAAAAAAACCGGAATGGGTTGGAGATGTAAACATAAATGGCACTGTATATCTGCGCACAGTAGCAGCAATGGAAGTAGGCCTGAGGGCCGGCTTAGGAGTACCGATTACAGATGATGGCAATGTTCTTGTAGTATTGGTTTTTTATAAATCTGTGCCGAGCGCAGAGGATGAACAACAGGTAAATCTCATCACAGCAGTTTCTGCTCAACTTGGCAATTTAATCCAACGCAAGCATGCAGAAGAAGAAAGGGTAAAACTTGAGGCACAGCTCAGGCATATCCAGAAATTAGAGGCAATTGGCCAGCTTGCTGGCGGCGTTGCCCATGACTTTAATAATCTCCTCACAGCAATCATCGGCAATGCCACTCTCTTACAGATGAAGATGGATAGAGATTCCAAATTGTTTTCTTACGCCCAAGAAATACTTGCTACATCAGAAAGGGGGGCCAATCTAACCAAGGGCCTCCTTGCATTCAGCAGAAAACAAGCGATAGATGTAAAACCAGTAGGCTTGAACAATATTATAAAAAGCATTGAAAAGCTAATAACAAGACTTATTGGCGAAGGTATTGAGCTTAAAGTAAAACTATCAGATAAGGAGATTATTGTCGTGGCAGACAGCGGCCAGATAGAGCAGGTTCTGATGAATCTTGCGACAAATGCAAGGGATGCAATGCCTGATGGCGGATTTTTATCTATAACTACAGACCTGATAAATCTGGATGATAGTTTTATAAGGGCTCACGCATATGGCAGTCCAGGCAGGTATGCCTTGATTACTGTCACTGATACAGGCATGGGCATGGATGAAGAGACAAAAGAAAAGATATTTGAGCCTTTCTTTACAACAAAAGAGGTTGGAAAAGGAACAGGGCTTGGGCTTTCCATTGTCTATGGAATAGTAAAGCAACACCAGGGTTATATAAATGTTTACAGTGAGCTGAGCAAAGGAACAACATTTAAAATATATTTGCCGATAATAGAGGTAGAGGCTAAAGGCATTGAAGTAAGAGAAGCTCCTGCTCAGATAAGAGGAACAGAGACAGTGCTTATAGCAGAGGATGAGGCTGACGTAAGAAGATTTACAAAGGCCTTTCTTGAAGAGTTTGGCTATAAGGTTATAGAGGCAGTGGACGGTGAAGATGCAGTAAATAAATTTAAAGAGAATAGGGGTAAGATTAAGCTTCTTATCCTGGATGTTATTATGCCAAAGAAACATGGCAAAGAGGCTTATGATGAAATAAAAATGCTGCAACCTGATATTAAGGTGATTTTTGCAAGTGGTTACACTGATGATATTATCTATAGAAAGGGAATCCTTGAACAGGGATTGGGTTTTGTCTCAAAGCCCTTTATACCAACTAAGCTTTTGAAGAAAGTAAGAGAGGCGCTGGATAAATGATAGGGACTTGTAATATAATGAATATACAATAGAAAGGATGGTTGAAAGATTATGGCTGAACAGATAAAAAATAAAGGCTCTGTTACCCTCGTGCTTTTCAGCGGGGATTTGGATAAGGCCATTGCCGCCTTTGTAATATCAACTGCTGCAGCATCAATGGGAATGGCTGTAAATATATTTTTTACATTCTGGGGCCTTAATGTGATTAAGAAAAAGGGCGGCCTTATAAAAGGTCAGAACTGGATGCAGAAGATGCTAAATGTGATGAACTACGGTCATGCAAAGAAGCTGGCCATTTCAAAGATGAATATGCTGGGTATGGGCCCTGCAATGTTAAAAATTATGATGTCCCAAAAAAAGGTGCCGTCTTTACAGGAGTTCATACAGATGGCCCATCAGATGGGGGTAAAGTTCTATCCCTGCGAGATGAGCATGACTGTTATGGGGCTTAAAAAAGAGGATTTCATTGACGAATGCCAGGATGTTATTGGTGCTGTATCATATCTTTCCATCGCAAAGGAGTCCAATGTGAATCTGTTCATTTAGGATGATTACACAGATTAGAAAGGCAGATTGCACCAACTTACTAATTGAATATTGTATAGGATTCTCTGAAAAACTACCTTTTAAAAAATTGTCATGCCCGAATGTCTCTATCCCCGATAGAAACATTCGGGGACGCATCTATAACTTGTTGATTGTAAAAGAACTGAATTCCCGATAAAAACTTCGGGAATGGAAAAAGAGTTTTTCAGAGTGTCCTATATTGAGCATTGAATATTCAATCTCCAAGCCTCAATATTCAATCTTATGTGTGCAATCACATTTCTAAAATCTGTATACTCATATACTATGTGAGGTGTTAACAATGGAACAATATACAGTTGACAAAACCCTTGATGCAATGGGTTTAACCTGCCCTATGCCTGCTGTAAAAACAGCGTTGGCGCTTGAGCATATGAAGGTAGGGCAGATAATCGAGGTCTTGACTGATGACCCTGTTTCTAAAAGAGACCTGCCTGCATGGGCGCAGAATACCGGCCATGAGCTTTTGGAAATCAAGGAAGATGGCAAGACGATAAAGATATACGTAAGAAAGGCATAGAGAAGAAAATGCAGATTGAAGATTGCAAAATGCAACATTAAAAACTCCGGTATTTTTTAATCACGCAAAGCGACTTATGGCTAATGTCTACCATCTTGACCTGAATAGGAAGATGCTTCAGGGTGCAAAGATTGCCCTACTGCCAGGCGACCCTGCGAGGTCTGAGAAGATTGCAAAATATATTTCCACAGTATATGGTAAAGGTTTTAAAAGACTTGCATCAAAAAGGGAATTCTTTACACATCTTGCAGATACAGGCAAAGCGAAGGTTCTTATAACCTCAACAGGGATAGGAGGGTCTTCCACATCCATTGCAGTTGATGAGCTGGCGCAGGTTGGTGTAACTACCTTTATACGAGTAGGGACAACAGGCGCTATTCAGGACTATATAAATATAGGAGATTGCATCATCACGGCAGGCGCTGTCAGACTTGACGGCGCATCAACCCACTATGCGCCTATTGAATATCCTGCTGTTGCGCACTACAAGGTAGTAAATGCGCTCATTGAAGGCGCAAAGAAGTCGAGAGTGCGCTTTCATGTAGGCGTTACAGCGTCCTCAGACACCTTCTATCCAGGGGAAGAGAGGAAGGACTCTTTTAGAAAATATACCCTGAGAAGATTCAGGGGCGCAACACTGGAATGGAAGATGCTTAATGTTTTAAACTATGAAATGGAGTCATCAACAATTTTAACCTTGACAGCTTCAATGGGATTAAAAGGCGGGTGCGTCACTGGCGTTGTAAACAGGGGCGGTGTGGGAAAGATTACAAAAGGCCCGCTTGTAAAAGGAGAAGGGGCTGCTATAAAGACTGCAGTTGCAGCCCTTGAATGGTTGGTACAAACAACATTATAGAATGTTGAATTGCAAATTGGAGTCCGCCAAAGGCGGGAGCAGATTGAAAAATGCAAAAGTAAGAAGCGAATTGGAGAATTAATGAATTAGCTCTTTTCTAATTCGTTAATCTCTAATCAACTAATCTCTAACAGAAAATTTGCACTTTTCAAGCATCTTTTTGCAATCACGCTAAGCGTGGCAATGGAGCGAAGCGACTATATGGTTTCCAAAGTAGAAACAATGACTCTTGAAGATAAGGCAGTTGAGAAACTGCTGAGCGGGAAAACATTTAAGGATTTGCCTTCGCGGGATAAATTATTTGTTGCATATTCCCATCTTGAGAAATTAAGGCAATTAAATGGTGGATATATTGCATCGCCTTATCACGGGAAGAATGGCGGGGACAGATACAATGTCTTCTGGCTCAGAGACATAATGTATGCGACTTATGCGAATGAATATATAGGCGCATACGACAAGATGATAGAGAGTTACAGGCTTATCCTGAGGATATTCCGCAAATATCGTTCTAAGATACTTCTCGGCGCAAGAAAGCGTCATTATCTTGGAAGCTGCGCTCCCGAGGTAATCCACGCAAGGGTTCATCCAATAACGCTTGAAGAGATAACGCATGAGTGGGGGCATCATCAGCTGGACATATTTGGTTTATTTCTTTATAAGACAGGAGACCTCATGAAAAAGGGGTACAATCCTATAGGCGAAGACCAATTAGAAATTCTGATTCTTTTAAGGGACATTGTTTTGTATCTTACAACAGTCCGATGGTATTCTGACCCGGATTTTGGGGTATGGGAAGAAGGGCCTGAGATTCATTCGTCCAGCATAGGTGCGGTTTTGGCTGGCCTTACCATGTGGCATGACGACGGTTTCTATCACGCAAAGTATTCAAGCAATATTGATATATACAGACTTCTTGCAATACCTCAGGAGTTCATTGAGCTCGGCAGAAAAAGCCTTGATAAGATACTGCCGAGAGAGTCTGAATCACGACAATATGATATGGCGCAGCTATCGCTTATCTGGCCTTATAATATTGTGTCTGATTCGCAAGCAGGGGAGATACTTCAAAATATTGAAAAAAATCTTATAAGAGAAAAAGGTGTTATACGATATCCAGGGGATAAGTTCTTTTGCGCTAATCCGACGCATCCTTTTGGCAACGAAGCGCAGTGGCCTATGGGATTTGCATGGCTCAGCATAGCGTATTCAAAGCTTGCGCAATACAGCATAAAAGGTCGTAATATATTTGGCAAGCCTCAGGAGCAGATTGAAAAAGCAGAATACTATCTTGAAAGGCTCGAATCAGTTATGACAGAGGATGGAAAGGTGCCGGAATTGTATTGTAATGGGGAGACAAATTGGAATATACCCCTTGCATGGGCGCAGAGTTTTTATGTCGTAGCACGGCAGAATCTTAACTGGGTGTATGAGATGAGAGAGCTTTTATAAAAGCCACTTTACTATTGACCTATTTCCATTTTTTAGTTATATAATTCACATCCATGATAACTAAGGATTCAAAGAACATAATTGTAGCGGATGATAGCGAGTTTTTCAGGGTAAAGCTCAGCGATGTCCTGACAGAGGCTGGCCATAAGGTTCGTGTTGTCAAAGGCGGGGCAGAGCTTATAAAGGAAATTCAGATAAATCCGAAAGGCATAGACATGATACTCCTTGACCTCCAGATGCCTAATGTGGATGGGTTCGGTGTATTGGAATGGGTAAACAATAATGGTTTGAGAGGTAAGTTTCATATTTTGGCTATAACTGGCGTTTATGAAACGACAAGTGTGGTTGAGAGGTTAAGAAATCTTGGCGCAGAGGGCCTTATGACAAAGGCCTTTACCCCAGAAGAGATTGTATTCAGGGTTAACAGGGCTTTATTTCCTGATAAGGCTGCGAAGCCAGCAGACCCGAGAGTACCTCTGTCTGTTCCTGTAGATTTTAGTGTCGGTGAAGTAACATCTACCGGGTATCTTTTGAATATAAGCTCAACAGGCGTATTTCTGCATACAAAAAAGACCTTATTCCCCGGCACAGTTCTTCATCTTAGATTTGTATTGCCTGGTTCCGGCAAGCTCATTAGCGCAAAAGGTCTTGTCAAATGGTGCACGCAGATGAGCGGTGAAAAAAGCCTTTTCGGCGGGGCAGGCATTCAGTTTGTTAAACCCGCGCCAGAAGATCAACAGGTTATCAGGGAATTTGTACAGGCTGAGCTGAATAAACTTGGGGTAGGAACTAATTAATACAAACGCAATAAATGTCTTTATACTGCCCCCTGATTACTACATTCAGGGGCAGGGTTGGATTCCTCGGGTTCCTTCGCTTATGCTCAGGACAAGCCTCGACGTACGGCAAAGAGTACGCCTGTCCCGCTAAGCGGGACATAGCCACGCTCAGCGTGGCTGCGGTTTTCCTGTGCGGTAAAAAATGAGCAAAAGAAAAACCCCTACGGTAATAGCAGAATCAGCGATATTAAATGCTGGCCAGTGATACTGTCCTATATAAAAATCCAAAAAATCTATAACCTCGCCAAAACGGATCCTGTCAATCAAGTTTCCAACAGCGCCGCCAGCTACCAGCGATAATGCGACTTTTGATATTAGACCATCTTTTATCTGCTTATAAAAAAAGAATATAATAACAAGCGCAACAAGAGAAGTGCCTGTTAAAAATACTATACGAAATATTTCTCCGCTATCGCGGAATAGACCAAATGCTGCGCCCGGATTTCTGATATGTGTAATATTGAAAAAACCGCCAATGACCTCAATAGACTGATGAAGATAGAGGTAGTGGGAGATAATGGCCTTTGTCAGATGGTCAAGGATAATAACAGCGGCGGCAATAAATATGAGGATTTTATATTTTTGCATGTTATAGTTTAAGCGAATTAGTTGATTAGAGAATTAGAGATTAGCTTTTTCTAATGCGATAATCCTCTAATTCGCTAATCTACCGCCTCCCAGCATCTTTCACAGATGCCAGGATGTTCTTTGTTTTCTCCCACCCTTTCGCTGTAGTTCCAACACCTTTCGCACTTCTTGCCTTTCGCAGGTGTAACCCAAACTTTTAGACCGGGGAGTTCCTGGCTTTCAAAGGTTGCTTTGGACCGAGGCAACCATGTTGCCGTTGCCTCAACGCCGACACGGTCAGCTTGCTCCATAACAACAAGCTGCGAGACAATGAGGATTTCTTTTAAAGTAGCAGCCTCTTCTTTAATAAATCCTTCCAGGTCTTTGGGTGGCAGTATGACGACCTTTGCATCAAGCGAATGGCCTATCACCTTCTCTTTTCTCGCTATCTCAAGCGCCTTTGCAATCTCGCCTCGTATCTTCAGCAAAGCATCCCATTTCTTTTCCAGTTCTTCATCTATCCATTCCTTTTTTACAACAGGAAATGCCGCAAGATGCACACTTGTCTCTTCTAACTTCTGACCCCCGATAGATACATTCTGGGGCAGGCTTTTTTTTGGCATAAACCGCCATACCTCATCAGCCGTAAATACAAGCACAGGCGCAATAAGTCTTGTGATGTAATCAAGCACATAATAAATAGTTGTTTGTGCAGCGCGCCTTGCTGGAGAATCAGCCTTTGATATATAAAGCCTGTCTTTGATTATATCAAGGTAGAATGCGCTCAAATCCACATTGCAGAAATTGTAAATGGAGTGGTAAATAATGTGGAATTCGAAGGTTTCGTAAGCCTTTAATACCCTGTCTGTAAGCGTGGCAAGCCGATGTAAAGTCAACCTGTCTAACTCTGTGAGGCTGCTATAAGGGGCAGTATCTTTTTCCGGGTCAAAGTCGTAGAGATTGCCCAATATGTATCTGCTGGTATTTCTTATCCTGCGGTATGCCTCAGTGAGCCGCGTCAATATCTCATCAGAGATCCTTATATCCTCGCGATAGTCCTCGCCAGCCACCCACAGCCTTAGTATCTCTGCCCCGTGCTTGTTTATAACCTCCTGCGGCGCAATTACATTGCCGAGGGACTTACTCATTTTCCTGCCTGAGCCGTCTACAACAAAGCCATGCGTAAGAACAGCCTTGTAAGGCGCAATCCCCCTTGTCCCTATTGAGGCAAACAGGGATGAGTGAAACCAGCCCCTGTGCTGGTCGCTTCCTTCAAGGTAGAGGTCAGCAGGCATTTTCAGATTTTGCCTCTTTTCCAGAACGCCGGCAAAGCTTGTCCCAGAGTCAAACCATACGTCAAGGATATTCTCTTCCTTTTCAAAATCTTGCTTTCCGCATTTTGGACACGTAGTCTCTTTTGGCAGCAACTCCCTTGCGGTTCTTTCAAACCATATATCTGCGCCGTTCTTCTCAAACTCATCTGCAATTTTATCGATAATCTTTTCATCAAGAAGTGTATTGCCGCATGCCTTGCAGACAAATGCTGTAATCGGCACACCCCATGCCCTCTGCCTCGAGATGCACCAGTCCGGCCGGTTGGCGACCATGTTGAATATTCTGTCTCTTCCCCACGACGGTATCCACTCCACTTTATCAATTGCCTCTAATGCCTTTTTCCTTAAACTCCCTTCCCCGATAGAGACATTCGAGGACAAGTTTTCCATTGATATAAACCACTGCTCAGTTGCCCTGAAAATAATGGGATTTTTGCATCTCCAGCAGTGGGGATATGAATGTTTTATCTTTTCTTCAAAGAGAAGCGCGTTTTTTTGTTTCAACAATTCAATAATACCGGCATTTGCCTTAAAAACATACTGGCCTTCAAACTCAGGCACCTGCGCTGTAAACTTGCCCTGATTATCAACAGGATTGTAAATATCAAGCCCATATTTCAAGGCCATCTCATAGTCTTCCTGTCCGTGTCCAGGCGCAGTGTGCACGCAGCCTGTGCCTGCGTCAAGGGTTACATGCCCGCCCAGCACAATCACTGAATCCCTGTCTATAAATGGATGCCGCGCCTGTATTCCCTCTAATTTTGCTGCCTTGAATGTCTCTAAAATTTTATAATCCGACCAACCAAGCTTTTGGGCGATGTTTTCAAGCAGCCCTTTTGCGATGATAAATACCTCTTGCCCCTGCTCCTCCCCCTTTGTCCCCCTCTGGAGGGGGATAGGGGGAGGAGTCTTTTGCCCTTGTATTTCCACTGCTACATACTCGAACTCCGGATGCATGGCAATCGCCAGATTTGCCGGCAATGTCCACGGCGTTGTTGTCCAGATAATGAAGAAAAGGTTAAGGTTAAGGTTTAGGTTTAGGTTAAGAATTTTCTTGACCTTAGCCTCATCCTTAACCTGAAACTTCACATATACCGACGGCGACTCTTTGTCATTATACTCAACCTCTGCCTCTGCCAGCGCAGTCTGGCATGACGCGCACCAGTGGATTGGTCTTTTACCCTTGTATACAAGGCCGTTTGCGACAAATTTTCCAAGCTCTCTTAAGATGGTCGCCTGATATTCATAATCCATGGTGAGATAAGGATTTTCCCACTCGCCAAATACGCCAAGCCTTTTAAATTCCTCCCTTTGAATATTCACATACTTTTCCGCATAAGCGCGGCATCTTTTTCGTGTTTCTATTTTTGCCTGACCTCTGACCCCCGACCCTTGACCCTTTTCTTTCTCCACCTGAAGCTCTATGGGCAGGCCGTGGCAGTCCCAACCAGGCACAAAGTCTGTTGCAAAACCCATCATGAATCTGGATTTAACAATGATATCTTTTAATATCTTATTTAAGGCATGGCCGATGTGGATATTTCCATTTGCATATGGAGGACCGTCATGTAGAATATATTTTTGCCGCGCCTTACCACCATCCATAATTTTTGCATAAAGGCAGGCTTCCTCCCATCTCTTAAGTATTTCCGGCTCTTTCTTGGCCAGGTCAGCCTTCATCGGGAAGTCGGTTTTTGGAAGATTTAAAGTGTCTTTATAGTCCATGATTTTACCCCGTAGCGTTGCCCTTTATGGGCAACGGTCTATCGTTGGGGATAAACCCCAACGCTACAATTTATTGCGAGTGATTATACACGAATCAGTTAAAAACTCAACCCTTGACAAATTTTTGCTTTGTCTTTGACAGAACAAGATAGGTGTTTTGCATTAGCTTTTGACAAAATAGAAGGTTTAGTCAAGACTAACCCTTTTTTCTGATTTTATTAAAGATAAAATCAGCTATTTTGTCAAAGGTTAGCAAAACACACAAGTTGTCAAGGGTCAAACTGATTTTACTCCTTCAAATCTTAACCTTTCTGTCATAATCCTGCAATAGAGGTAAGGTAAATTTACAATCAATAAAACAAAAAAGGAGGTGTTAAAGATGAAGTGTCCATATTTAGAAGCTTACAAGAACAATATCTGCAATGCGTCATTAACTCACATGACGCCCAGCGTATATGAAGTGAAACTCTATTGCACATCAGAGGAGTATTACCGTTGTCCGACCCTTTTGGCTTACACATTAAAAGCGGACTGTGATGACATGCAACCCATACAATAGAATTGAAAGGTAGAATTTCTTCACAAACTCTTCATTATTTTGTAACATTGCTGTAACAAAAGGAATGTATGATTACATTGATTGAGAAAGCAGATTACACGGAAATGTTATTCCAAGCAAAGCGAGGAATCTCGGTTTTGAGATTCTTCGGGCTACGCCCTCAGAATGACAGTAATACCATCATCTGTGTAATCGTTTTTTAAAAATCTGTGTAATCAATTTTATGAAAAAAGGAGGATTAAAAAATGAAAAAATCAATAATAAGCCTGATAGCAATCTTTGCGGTTTTCATGTCTATAAAGCTCCATGCTGCGCAGGTTATAAAGATAGATGGTTCTTCCACAGTCTATCCGATAACTGAGGCTGTGGCAGAAGAGTTTCAGAAGGCTGAAAAAGGAAAGATTAAGGTAACAGTTGGTATTTCCGGCACTGGCGGTGGTTTTAAGAAGTTATGCAACGGCGAAACAGATATAAGTAACGCCTCAAGGCCCATAAAGCCTTCAGAGGTTGAACTCTGTAAGAAGAAGGGGATAGATTATATAGAGATTCCTGTTGCATACGATGGCATTGCAATTTTGGCCAATCCCAAAAATAATTGGGTTGACTACCTTACGGTAAAAGAGTTAAAGAAGATATGGGAGCCAGAGGCTCAGGTTAAGATTACCAAATGGAATCAGATCCGGCCCACCTGGCCTGACAAGGAGATACACCTCTTTGGCGCAGGCGTTGACTCGGGAACATATGATTATTTTACAGAGGCTATCGTGGGTAAAGAGCATTCAAGTCGCGGTGATTTTACATCCAGTGAAGATGATAATGTGCTTGTTCAGGGTATAGCCACAGATAGCCTTGCGCTCGGTTTCTTTGGTGTGGCATATTATGAATACAATAAAGACAAGCTCAAGCTTGTGCCCATTGATGACCAGAATGATTCAAACGGTAAAGGGCCGATTCTGCCGGAATATGACAATGTGGTAAAAGGCGCTTATCAGCCTTTGTCAAGGCCTATCTTTATCTATGTGAATAAAAAATCCGCTGATAAACCTGAGATACAGCGATTTATTGATTTCTATATGAAAAATGGCGGTCAGCTTTCAAAAGAGGTAGGTTATGTGGCATTACCTGCTTTAGCCTATGAACTCGGTTTCAAAAGATTTGAAAAGCGAATTACGGGTTCTGTTTTTGGCGGTCACGGTTCTCAGGTCGGCGTAAAGATTGAAGAATTATTACAAAGGGAATAATGCATAAGCAGTTTCAGTGGATAAAAGAAAGGATTATAGAAGGGGTGCTCTTTTTGAGCGCCCTCTTTTCTATCTTTGTAACTATTGGCATTGTCGCAGTGCTCTTTTTTGAGACCTATGAATTTTTCAAGGAAGTGTCAATAGTAGATTTTTTAACAGACACCCAGTGGACCCCTCTCTTTGATGAGAAGCATTTCGGCATACTTCCTCTTTTTGCAGGGACATTTCTTACAACAATTATAGCTATAGCAGTAGCGCTTCCCATAGGGCTTATAAGCGCTATCTATTTGAGCGAATATGCTTCGGCGAGATTCAGAACAGCAGTCAAACCAGCATTGGAGGTTTTAGCTGCTGTGCCAACAGTTGTGTATGGTTATTTCGCTTTGCTTTTTGTAACGCCAATATTGCAAAAGATTATACCGGGCCTTTCAGGTTTTAATGCATTAAGCCCTGGCATTGTAATGGGGATAATGATAACACCCATTGTAGCCTCGTTAAGCGAAGATGCAATGCATGCGGTACCCATGGGGCTTCGAGAAGGCGCCTATGCCTTAGGCGCTACTAAGTTTCAGGTAGCTGCACGGGTGGTTGTGCCGGCAGCATTTTCAGGTATAGCTGCATCGTTTATACTCGGCATATCCAGGGCTGTTGGTGAAACCATGATTGTTGCCATTGCAGCAGGTCAGCAGCCAAGATTGACCTTAAATCCCCTTGTCCCATTAGAGACAATCACCGCATACATTGTTCAGGTGAGTCTTGGTGATACGCCAACGGGCACTATAGAGTATAAGACAATATTTGCGGCAGGTATGAGTCTTTTTGTGGTTACCTTTGTACTGAATATTGTAAGCTATTGGCTCAGAAAAAAGTTTAGAGAAGTGTATGAGTAATTCATTATGGACAGAAAACTTCTTAATAAATGGATAGACAGGGCATTCTATATTATTGGCCTATCAGTTACTTTGATAGGCGTAGTAATACTTTTGACCCTTATATTAGATATCTTTGTAGACGGCGTTAGCAGGCTTGGATGGCAGTTCCTTACCAGTTACCCTTCGAGAAAACCAGAAGAGGCTGGCATACTTTCAGCATGGGTAGGGACTTTATGGATTATTCTATTAACAGGGCTCATTGCATTTCCATTAGGTGTTATGGCTGGCATCTATCTTGAGGAGTATGCAAAGAAGACATGGTTGTCCAATCTCATAGAAATAAATATAGCCAACCTTGCAGGAGTGCCTTCTATTATTTACGGCCTCCTTGGTCTTGGCCTGTTTGTCAGGGCATTGGCGTTTGACAGGAGCGTTATCGCAGGCGCTGCAACCCTTGCTATACTGGTTCTGCCTATTATTATCCTTTCAACACGAGAAGCGCTGCGGGCTGTGCCGTTTTCTATACGAGAGGCATCGTATGCACTCGGCGCAACACGTTGGCAGACTATACAGTCGCAGGTTCTGCCAGCAGCAATGCCCGGTATTCTTACTGGCACCATACTTGCAATGTCAAGGGCAATAGGCGAGACAGCGCCGCTCATTACCATAGGAGCGCTTACATATGTAGCATTTTTACCCACAAGTCCCATATCATCTGAATTTCCCTATATAACCATTCAGGGGCTTTTTGACGCATTCTCTGTTTTGCCGATTCAGATATTTAACTGGGTATCAAGGCCTCAAAAGGGTTTTTTTGAAGATGCAGCAGCCGGCATCATTGTGCTTCTTATAATAACATTTATTATGAACGGAATTGCAGTCTGGCTCAGGCACAGATATCAGAAAAAGGTAAGATGGTAGACGCCATTCTGCGAATGGCGAAAAAACTGAAGATAAGAGGTTGAGAAGATAGGAAGATGAGCAACAAATCTAAACTTCTCAAATTTTTGCTTTTCAAAATGGAGCGAGGCAACAATGGAAACATCGTTTAGGATCAGCAAGCTCAGCGCATATTATGGTCCGAAAGAGGCAGTCAGAAATGTGAACATGGAAATATCCAAAAAGTCCGTTACTGCTGTTATTGGACCCTCAGGATGCGGTAAAAGCACCTTTATCAGGTGTCTTAACAGGATGAACGATCTTGTGACAGGATTCCACATAAAAGGCGAGATACTCTATGATGGAAAGGATATATATTCAGATGATAGTGATGTTATTGATGTCAGAAGGCGCATAGGTATGGTCTTTCAGAAACCAAATCCATTTCCAAAGAGCATATATGAGAATATTGTCTATGGTCTCAGGATTCAGGGTATAAACAAAAAAGATATTCTGGATAAAACCGTTGAGGAGAGTTTAAATAAAGCAGCACTCTGGGAAGAGGTAAAAGACAGGCTTCACACATCAGCGCTTCAACTCTCCGGAGGTCAGCAGCAGAGGCTATGCATAGCGAGGGCTATCGCAACCCAACCCGAGGTAATACTTTTTGATGAACCCTGCTCTGCCCTTGACCCGATTGCCACGGCAAAGATAGAAGACCTTATAACAGAGCTTAAGAAGGAGTATACTGTAATTATAGTTACCCACAACATGCAGCAGGCAGCAAGGGTTTCAGAGCATACCGGCTTTTTCATGCTCGGAGAATTAATTGAGTTTGATACAACGCAAAAGATATTTACAACACCGTCTAACAAGATGACAGAGGATTATATTACAGGAAGATTTGGATAAGACAGTAAGCAGTAGGCAGTAGACAGTAGGCAGAAGACAAAGAAATCATTTTTTTACTGCATACTCCTTACTGCATACTGTTTACTAAAACGAGGGAGGCATTATGACCAGAGAGGCGTATCATAAGGCATTAAAAGAATTACAAGACGAAGTGATGATAATGGGAGACATGGTGGCAAAGGCTGTGAGAGATTCTATAGAAGCTCTGAAAACAAGAGACATAGAGAGGTCGAAGGAGATTGTCAAAAAAGATCTTTTGATAAACAAAAAAAGGTTTGAGATAGAGGAACGATGCCTTCAATTGATTGCAACCCAGCAGCCCATGGCTGTTGACCTGAGGACAATTGCAGCCATATTAAGCATTATTGCAGATTTGGAGAGGATGGGTGACCATGCAGAAGGGAATGCAAAGATAAATATTATGATAGGAAGCGAGCCTCTGGTAAAACCCCTTATTGATGTTCCGAGAATGGCTGATAAGGGGCTATCTATGCTTGATAGGGCACTCAAGGCATTTATAGACCGTGACGCAAAGGCTGCGAGAGCCATATGCGATGAGGATGATGAGGTAGATGCGCTCTATGACCAAATATACAGGGAGCTGCTGCTCATTATGATAGAAAATCCAAAGAAGATAGAAGGTGCTACATATCTCATTTGGTTAGCCCATAATTTAGAACGTATTGCAGACAGGGTGACAAACATCGCCGAGCGAGTGGTATTTATGGTTACGGGGAAGATGGAAGAGGTGAATGTGTCGAAATATTAATTTTGATTACACAGATTTTTAAAACGATTACACCGATTTATGTTTTAATCTGCGTAATCTCATCCTAATCTGTGTAATCATCTCATTATGAAAGAAAAAATCTTAGTTGTAGATGATGAAATAGATATTCTGACCCTCCTTAAATACAATCTTGAAAAAGCAGGATTTAAAGTCATTTCTGCAAAAGACGGCCCAGAGGCAATAGAATCAGCTAAAAGAGAAAAACCGAATCTGATTATCCTTGATATAATGCTCCCAAGCATGGAAGGAACAGAGGTGTGCAAGATTCTGAAAAAGGATGATGCCACAAGCCATATCCCTGTTATCATGCTTACTGCAAAGGGCGAGGAGGTAGACAGAATAGTGGGCCTTGAGCTTGGCGCAGACGATTACATAACAAAGCCGTTCAGCCCGAGAGAGCTTATATTGAGGGTTAAGGCGGTATTAAAGAGAGGGTATACAGAGGAAAAGGCAAGGCTCATAACCGCAGGTCCTGTCCACATAGATATAATGAGAAATTCTGCAACTGTGGATAAAAAGCCTCTGAATCTAACTGCCACAGAATTTAAGCTGCTTGCTGCATTAGCCGGTTCTCCGGGAAGGGTTTTATCCAGAGACAATCTCCTTGACAGAATATGGGGACAGGACTGCTATGTAACTGACAGGACTGTGGATACCCACATACGGAGGCTCAGAGAAAAACTTGGCAAGAGTGCGAAGTATATAGAGACGGTCAGGGGCTTTGGGTATAGGTTTTTGGAGGAAGAGTGAACCCCGTTAGAAGCTTTTATAATGAAAGAATATTTAGTTTTCAGCAGGGGCATATCTTCAACGAAGGAGGCTTCTAACGGGGTGAAAGGAAAACTCTTAGAGGCAGTTGTTAGAGAAATGCAGATCGGGGTTCTGATTATAGATGCTCAAAAGAAACTCCTTTATGCCAACCCATTTTTTGAAAAGACATTTTATACGGCAGAAGATTTAGAAGGAAAGAATTTTTCAGATGTTGTAAAAGATAAGGCGGTTACAGAAGTAATAGAGAAGATGCTGAAATCCAAAGAAGAGGAGCCCCAGGAGATTGCAGTTGAAGGAAAAGGCGGGCGCTTTTTTGAGGTAAGGTTTGTTCCGTTTTATTTGGAGCAAGGCAACCATGTTGCCGTTAATCTTACGCCGACACTGTCGGCTCGCTCCAAAGTCCTTATCGGCTTTTTCCATGATGTTACCGAAGAAAAGAGGGTGGAGGCAATAAAGAGAGACTTTGTTGCCAATGTCTCCCATGAGCTTAGGACACCGCTTGCAAGCATAAAGGGTTATGCGGAGACACTACTGGACGGGGCGCTGGATGATAAAGCAACCCTTAAAAATTTTCTCACAATTATAGACCGCCATGCCAACAGGATGACAGCCCTGATAGAAGACCTGTTGACCCTTTCAATGCTTGAGTCCCATCAGATGCCCCTGAGCCTTAAGCCTCTTGATATTAAGGGCCTGATAAGCAGTATAGTGCAAGGTTTTGAAAAGCAGGCAAAAGATAAAGGCATAGAACTTATTATAAATGTAAATGGAAAAATTCCAAAAGTTACGGGCGATAAAGACAGACTGGAACAGGTCATCGTCAATCTGGTGGATAATGCAATAAAATATACGATTAAAGGGACTGTTAAGGTATCTGCTGCAGAAACTGCCGATAATATGCTGAGGGTAGATGTGGAAGATACCGGTATAGGCATACCAGAAAAGGATATACCAAGGATATTTGAAAGGTTCTACAGGGTAGATAAAGGAAGGAGCAGGGAACTGGGCGGGACAGGTCTTGGTTTGGCTATTGTAAAACATATTATTCAAGGCCATAATGGCAAGATTTGGATAAAGAGTACATTAGGAAAAGGTAGTATCTTTAGTTTTGTCATACCATTAGCCCCTTAAACTATACCAATAATATGGAGATATTGAAATCGCTCATCCTTGGAATTGTTGAAGGGGTTACAGAATTTTTACCTATCTCATCCACTGGTCATCTAATTCTGGCTGGAAATTTAATATCATTCACAGGTGAAAGGGCAAAGGTCTTTGAGATATTTATCCAGCTTGGCGCTATATTGGCTGTTGTGTGGCTTTATCATATCAAATTGATATCAGTCATACGCGAGATAACTATGCCAAAGGCCAAGGCATTTATTATAAAGATATTCCTGGCATTCCTGCCATCTGCTATAATAGGTATTCTTGTCCATTCCTACATCAAATACTATCTCTTCAACCCAACAACTGTTGCCATAGCCCTTATAGCTGGCGGCATAGCAATAATACTCATTGAAAAGGCAGTCACTACTGGGAATGTTCAGGATATTGATGATATTTCCCATAGGCTGGCGTTGGGTATCGGATTATTTCAGGTGTTATCTCTTTTCCCTGGTGTATCAAGGGCAGGGGCAACAATCATGGGAGGAATTATTCTGGGCCTTGATCGAAAGGTTGCTGCGGAGTTCTCTTTCTTTCTTGCAATACCCACTATGTTTGCAGCATCTTCCTTTGACCTTATAAAAGGTATTCGGTATCTGGAGGCCGGAGACATACCTGTTTTTATGATAGGTTTTACTGCCGCCTTTGCATCAGCTATAATTGTAATAAAGATATTTCTCGGATACATCGCCAAACATGACTTCACGCCATTTGGCTACTACAGAATAATATTCGGCATAGCTGCCCTTCTCTACCCTTGACCCATGTAGCTACTTCCTGTAATATGCATCTTATGTCCATCATCCGTGTCTCCAGCTTAGTTAAACAATATAACGGCCTTACTGCAGTAAATGGCATATCCTTTGACGTCAAGGAAGGTGAGTTCTTTGGATTTCTTGGGCCGAACGGCGCAGGAAAGACAACAACCATAAATATCCTCTGCACCCTCCTTTCTCCGACATCAGGAATGGCGGAGGTAAACGGCTATGATTGCCTTAAATACGCGCATAAAGTCCGTTCGTCCATCGGCCTTGTGTTTCAGGATATTACGCTCGATAACGACCTGACAGCTTATGAAAATTTAAAATTCCATTGCTATCTCTACAATATGAATAAAAGAGAGGCAGAGGAAAGGATAGATACTATTCTCAATGTGGTTGGTTTATATGATAGAAAGGACGACCTTGTAAGGAAATTTTCAGGCGGTATGAAACGGCGTCTTGAGATAGCGCGTGGATTACTCCACCGTCCAAAGGTCCTTTTCCTTGATGAGCCGACGCTTGGCCTTGATCCGCAGACAAGGACCAATGTGTGGGGGTTCATAAATGATTTGAGGAAAAAGGAAGGTGTAACAGTATTTCTTACAACCCATTATATGGATGAGGCAGAGGTATGCGACAGGATTGCGATTATTGATCGCGGCAGGATTATTGCATTAGGAACGCCTGAAGAATTAAAAAAGCTGATTAGCGGCGATACGGTCTATTTGAAAACAGAAGATGATAATTGCGCTGTATCAGAGATAAAAGAGGTGTTCGGCATAAAGGCAACAAGGCTCCATGACGGCATCTCCTTTAATGTGGAATCAGGAGATAAATTTATTCCGAAGATATTTGAAGGGCTGAAAACGGCGATTCTTTCGGTCAATCTGAAAAAACCTACGCTTGACGATGTATTCATACACCTTACCGGCAGGGAGATAAGAGATGAAAATAATAATAAGGGCGGAGAACTTTTAAGGATGAGGAGGAGAGGGTAAATATAATTGAAAATTGCAGATTGAAGATTGCAAATTGAAAAATGACATAAATATATCACCCTGAGCAAAGCGAAGGGGAAGG
>Ga0209212_1000931_pt1 | contig 52286 bp, 50 predicted proteins | sample RifGroC2_FD_183996 | JGI IMG/M metagenome (GOLD analysis project Ga0209212, IMG submission 183996) | Groundwater microbial communities from Rifle, Colorado, USA - Groundwater C2 (SPAdes) (version 2) | ecosystem: Environmental > Aquatic > Deep subsurface > Groundwater | place: Rifle, Colorado...
TTTTTTCTGTGCTAATCATAGCTTATCTGTGTCTTTCAGTGTCTTTATTTTTAAGTCTTTCTCTGTGACCTCTGTGTCCTCTGTGGCTAATCAGGTTTTTGTTAAATATGGAAATGGAAAAGGTTTTTGAACCAAAGAAGATAGAAGAAAGATGGTATAAATTCTGGCTGGAAAAGGGATATTTCCATGCAGATGAAAACTCAGACAAAAATACTTACTGCATTGTCATCCCGCCTCCTAATATAACAGGTGCGCTCCATATAGGTCACGCATTAAACAACACCATTCAGGATATTTTGATACGCTATAAGAGGATGGAAGGCATTAACACCCTCTGGATGCCCGGCACCGACCACGCAGGTATAGCAACACAGAATGTTGTTGAGAGACAGCTATTGGCAGAAGGGACAGACAGACATAAACTCGGCAGGGAAGAATTTGTTGAGAGGGTCTGGAAATGGAAGGAAAGGTCAGGGGGTGAGATAATAAGACAGCTTAAGAGACTCGGTGCCTCATGCGACTGGAAGAGGGAGAGATTTACAATGGATGAAGGGCTCTCCAAGTCAGTGAGGGAGGTCTTTGTCCGGTTATATGAAGAGGGACTAATTTACAAAGGAGATAGATTAATTAACTGGTGTCCGAGATGCCATACGGCACTATCTGATTTAGAAGTTGAGCATGAAGAACAAAAGGGACATCTGTATTATATAAAATATCCGCTAACCCACCCCGGAGAGGGTTTCATAACTATTGCAACTACGCGCCCTGAGACAATGCTCGGAGATACAGCGGTGGCAGTAAACCCCGACGATGAGAGATATAAAAATTTTATTGGAAAGACCGTAACCCTTCCGATTGTCAACAGAGAGATTTCTGTAATTGCAGATTCCTATGTGGATAAGAGTTTTGGGACAGGGGCATTAAAAATTACACCTGCCCATGACCCTAACGACTTTGAAATCGGAACAAGGCACAACCTGCCTAATTTAAAGGTAATTGCTGAAGATGGGACAATGAATGAAAATGCAGGAAAATATAAAGGTTTAGACAGATTTAAGTGTCGAAAGGTATTGTTAAGTGATTTAGAAAAGGAAGGATTTTTACTAAAGGTTGAGGATTATATACATTCTGTCGGTAAATGCTACCGATGTAAGACAATTGTGGAGCCGAATCTGTCAAAGCAGTGGTTTGTCAAAATCAAACCCCTCTCCGAGCCTGCCCTTGAGGCTGTAAAGGATGGGAGAATCAGGATAATACCAAAGGGATGGGAGAACACATACTTTGAATGGATGAACAATATAAAGGACTGGTGCATCTCAAGACAAATCTGGTGGGGGCACAGGATTCCTGCATGGAATTGTTTAGACTGTGGTGAGATAACAGTTTCAAAAACTGATGTAAAGGAATGCAGTAAATGCAAAAGCAAAAATATTGAACAGGAGAACGATGTCCTTGATACATGGTTCAGCTCAGCCCTCTGGCCATTTTCCACACTCGGCTGGCCGGAGAATACAAAAGAGCTTAAGACATTCTATCCGACCTCTGTTTTAGTGACAAGTTTTGATATTCTGTTTTTCTGGGTTGCAAGAATGATTATGATGGGTCTCAAGTTCAGAGGAGATATTCCATTCAGGGATGTATATATCCATGCCCTCGTAAGGGATGCAGAAGGACAGAAGATGAGTAAATCAAAGGGGAATGTTATAGACCCTCTCATAATGATGGAGAAATATGGAACCGATGCCTTCAGATTTACCCTCGCAGCCTTCGCCGCACAGGGGAGGGATATAAAACTCTCTGAGGAGAGGATAGAGGGATATAGAAATTTTGCAAACAAAATCTGGAATGCCTTCAGGTTTGCAATGATGAACTTGGAAGATTTTAAGAATACAGTTTCCGCTTCCGATATAACCCGTCTAAATCTCCAACTCTCTGACAAATGGATTTTGAGCAGACTGCAAAAGGCTATACGAGATACAAGGAAAGGGCTTGAAGAATATAAATTCAATGAGTCGGCAGGAATTATCTATCAGTTTTTCTGGCATGAGCTATGTGATTGGTATATAGAAATTATAAAGCCAAGACTTGCCGCATCTGCTAAAGAGAGAAAAACTGCACAATCGGTATTATTATATGTCATGGAGAACAGCTTAAGGCTCCTCCATCCATTCATGCCTTTTATAACAGAAGAATTATGGCAGCAGCTGCCCCACAAGGGGGAGAGTATTATGGCTGCCGAATATCCGGAATTCAATGAAGCACTATTAAATGAAGAAAATGAAAAAGAAATGAACCTCATCATGGGGATATCAAGGGGGATAAGAAATATAAGAAGCGAAATGAATATATCCCTTGCAAAAAAAATAGATGTTATATTAAGGACAGGGGATGAGAAAAAACTACAGATGATTGAGAGGCAGAATTTATATATATCCGAACTTTCCAGATTAAAAAACTTAAGTATTACAAGAAACGGAAAAGAGCCAAAGATGGCTGCAACTGCTGTTGTAGAGGATGTTGAGATTTTTGTCCTTCTTGAAGGCATTATTGATATTCAGGAAGAAAAAAACAGGCTCAGCAGAGAACTTGAAAAAATCAACTCAGATATAGCGACACTGAATAAGAGATTATCAAATCAGGACTTTATAAACAGAGCGCCTAAAGATGTGGTAGAAAAAGATAAGGAAAAACACCAGTCCTTGACTGTAATGGCAGAAAAAATTCAGCAGAATATTAATAAGATTCAGGGCTGACTTTTTCAAATGGCTCATCCTTCTCAAAATCAGGACAGTAATAATCCCTGCTTGAATACTCCTGAATCCATCCATTCTCAAGCCCAAACATTTTAAAATAATCAATTACCCTCTCGTATTCAGCTTCAGTTAAAGAATTTGAGAGCAGTATGTTTTCTTTTGCCTTATGTGTCGGGAAGTATTGGGACATTACACTGAGAAAAGTTTCTCTGCCGACCTCATTGCTTATAAATCTTAAACTCTCCTCACTCCCGGCTATACCATTAGGCAGAACAAGATGTCTTATAATCAAGCCTCTTATGGCAATATCATTATCATCAACAATGAGATTTCCAACCTGCCTCTTCATCTCTAAAATTGCTGCCTTTGATTGTCTTACATAATCTTCCGCCCTTGAATAATCAAAGGAATTATTATTATCACTGTATTTGATGTCAGGAAGATAGATATCAATTATACCGTCCAGAAGTTTTAGTGTATAAAGCGACTCGTAGCTGTTGGTATTATATACAAGTGGAATCTTTAATCCCTTTTTAACTGCTATTTCAAGAGCCTTTACAATCTGGGCAGCAAAGTGTGATGGCGATACGAGGTTTATGTTATGGCATCCCTTAGTCTGAAGCTCAATCATTATGTCTGCAAGCCTTTCAAAACTCATCTCTTGATTTCTTTGGGATTTTTCAGGCTGAGATATCTGGTGATTCTGGCAGAAAATACAGTGGAGATTACAGTTTCCAAAAAATATTGTCCCTGAACCTTTATTACCGGAAATTACAGGCTCCTCCCCATGATGAACACAATAGCTTGAAACAATAGGAAGATAACCTGAACGGCAGAAACCAATCTCACCCGCCTTACGGTTGATATGACAACTGTGAGGACAGAGTGTGCAATCCTCAAGCAAATTATCTAAACTTGCAACACGATTATGGAGTTCACCTGAACTGATGAGACTTAAATAATTAGGAGTGTTATAGCTCATAGTGCCGAGGGCCGGAATCGAACCGGCACGGCAGTTTCCCGCCGAGGGATTTTAAGTCCCTTGCGTCTACCTATTCCGCCACCCCGGCATTCAAAACAAAGACCTGATTAATTTTATAATTTCGTTTATTATACTATAACTCTGCCTCATTTAAAAGATATGGCAGATAAGATTCTATGCCAATAGGCATAATATGAATACTCCTGACCATCCCTTTTATCTCTCTGATAAATTCAGCCGCAATCCTTATCCCCTCTTCCGTCTGATTCTCTGCCGTCTCTACCCGCTTTGAAATATTCTCAGGAATTTTTTTAGTCAATACCTTTTCATTCAAAAAGTTAATCATCTTTATAGACTTAATCGGAGAAATCCCGATAAGAAACTTTGTATTCAATCCCCTCACCTCTTCAAGAAATTTTTCCAGAGATTCCTTGTCAAAAAACGGCTGTGTCTGAAAAAACTCAGCACCTGCATCAATTTTCTTTTTGATTTTTATCAGCTCAAGTTCAAACGGCTCAAAAAAAGGATTGGCAACCCCCCCTACAAAAAATTTTGCAGAACTCTCTAACCTCTTGCCCGACATACAGACGCCCGTTTCCATTTCTTTGATTACCTTTATAAGCTGAATAGAGTCTAAATCAAAAACAGGCTTCGCATCAGGGTGGTCTCCCAATTTTGGATGGTCGCCTGTCATTACACAGATATTCTCAATCCCGAGCGCACCTGCCCCAAGGATATCGGATTGAAGGGCAAGCCTGTTTCTGTCCCTTGTACAGGCCTGCATTATAGGATTATGGCCAATCTCTTTTAAAAGATGACTGAATGCAAGAGAGCACATCCTCATAATGCCCCTCTGGTTATCAGTTACATTGATTCCATCAACCCTTCCTAAAATCTTTTTTGCAATATCAAGGCTTGATGCAGTATTGACACCCTTTGGAGGCGGAATTTCAGTTGTAACTACAAAATCTTTTTGAACAAATATTTCTCTAAGCCCCATTTATAACTCTTCCCGGAATCGTCCCTGCCGAGTGCCTCTTTGCCGGAAGCACCTTTGATAATCTGTCAATTGTGTTAGATTTTTTCATCCTATCATATATTGAAATCCATACACATTCTTTTTTGTTATCCACCTCACACATCCCCTTTATACTCCCCCCGCATGGCCCATTTAAAAGACTCTTTGAACACCTTGTAACAGGGCAGATACCCCCATAGTTTCCTATAACACACTCCCCGCAGGTGGAACACTTTTCATAGAAATGTTGATGCCTAAATACATTCCCAAGAAAAAGACTGTCGCAACCCGGATACACACTGCAATTCACAGCCTCTGCAACTGCCTGAACACCGGCGCCGCAGGCAAGCACAAGTATTGCCTCTGTCTTATCAACAGCAACCTTATTCTGTCTTAATACCCTTCGTGTATCAAGCTCAAGGCATGGTGCATTGATTACAGCAGTGCCAGTGACGGTCTTCCCCTTCTCAGTCAATTTTGATGACATCTCAGCTACCTCTTTTTCTCCGCCTGTCCTGCATATAGTCGCACATTCCCCGCACCCCACAATAAACACAGAATCCTGTCCATCCATCATTCCAAGCAACTCATCAAAATCCTTTTGTTTTGTGATAATCATAATTCCTCCCTAAAAATATTTAGCCATATACTTTCATCCTTTTAGAAATAGAGGCTAAAAATTGTTTATATTTGCTTTCCTTCGCACATAAAGAGAATCATCCCGTTTATTCCATACGGTGTTCTTTGCCAAATTTGAAAGGTAATATTTTAATTATCTAAAGATTCTATATGTTAATAACTATGCTGATAAAACTTACCAATGCCTTTAAGGTTGAAATGTGGGAGATGTTTGATTTTGGTCATATACCCTGCTTTATTCCACTGTTACACTCTTTGCCAAATTCCGGGGTCTATCCACATTGAGCCCCCTGCGGAGTGCCACATAGTAAGCCAGAAATTGAAGTGGTATGGACATGATTATGGGAGTAAGATACTCACTCGCATGAGGGACATAGAGGACATGCCTTGCCATTTTAATAACCTCAGTATCACCCTCAGTTGCAAAAACGATGACAACACCATTTCTCGCCTTTACCTCTTCTATATCTATCAGACTCTTTTCATATAAACTGTTCTTTGGTGCAAGAATTACTACAGGTGTATGTTCATCAATAAGGGCTATTGGTCCATGCTTCATCTCCCCTCCCGGATACCCTTCTGCATATATATAAGAAAGCTCCTTCATCTTCATTGCCCCTTCCAATGCAACCGGATAGTTTATCCCTCTTCCAAGATATAGAAATCCCTTCTTTTCGTAGAACATCTTTGAGAGCCCCTCTATCTCCTCCTCAAGCCCCATGACATCCTCTATCTTTCCAAGGACAGTAACAATATCATTAATCAATCCTGCAGTTTCATTTTCATTTATAACACCCTTAAATTTTGCAAGATATACCGAGAGTATGTAAAGGGCTGAAAGGCTGCTTGTAAATGTCTTTGTAGATGCAACACTTATTTCAGGACCAGCGTGGATATTTATGGTACTGCCAGACTCCCTTGATAGACTGCTTTCAATAGTATTGCAGATGGATACAGTCTTTGCCCCCTTTTTTTTTCCATCCCGCAGGGCGGCAATTGTATCTACTGTCTCTCCCGATTCAGATATGGCAATTATCAGTGTATCTGAATCTATAATGGGGTTTCTGTATCTAAGCTCCGAGCTTATATCCACCTCTACAGGAATCCTGCTTATCCCCTCTATCATGAATTTCCCGATTAATCCTGCATGCCATGATGTACCACAGCCCGTTATAAACACCTTTTTTATATTTTTAATATCTAAATCAGTAAGTTTGAAATCCTCAAAAATAATCTTTCCGCCGGAAACCCTTCCTCTCACTGTATCCCATATAGCCCTTGGCTGTTCAAAGATTTCCTTGAGTATGAAATGCTTATATCCACCCTTCTCCATTAATATGGGGTTTAAGCCGAGCCTCCTTATATTTTTTTCAACCTGTCTATTATTTTTGTCATATACCTGCACACCCTCTTTCTTGATGACAGCAATCTCCCCATCATCAAGAAATATAATATCCTTTACATAATTCAATATTGCAGAGGCATCGGAGGCAATAAAAAATTCACCCCTTCCTAAACCTATTACAATGGGGTTTTCATTCCTTGCAATAACAATCTTCTCCGGATCGGCAGGACTTATGGCAACAATGGCATAAGTCCCTGAAATCTCCTTAAGGGTTTTCTGAACTGCATTTTCTAAATTACCTGTAAATTTTTTATCAATGAGATGGGCAATAACCTCTGTATCGGTATCTGACAGAAACTTTCTACCTTCTTTCAGAAGGGATTCTTTCAGAGAAAGATAATTCTCAATAATGCCATTATGGACAATTGCTGTCTTACCGGCTATATGAGGGTGGGCATTTTCCACAGAAGGTTTGCCGTGAGTAGCCCATCGGGTATGTCCAATACCAATCATTCCTATTAAAGGCTCATTATAGAGGCTTTCCTTCAGGACATCTATATTCCCAACCCTCTTCCTTATGCCGAGGCTATTGTCTTTAATTACAGCTATACCTGTAGAGTCATAACCCCTGTATTCAAGCCTCTTTAAGGTATCAATCAGTATTGGGACAGCATTCTGCCACCCTATGTAACCCACGATTCCTGACATATATCTCCTCTGCCTTTTTCAATTCCTCCTGTGTATTTATACCCATTATCTCATCAGGGTCTTCTGCTATTAGGGTCTCTATCTTTAGAGACGATTTAAAGGCAAGACCAACTACATCTGTAAGATAATATTCCTGCTGTAAATTATTCGTATCTATTTTTTTTAATGAATTAAATAAAAAATCTTTTTTAAAGCAATATATCCCTGAATTTATCTCTGTTATCTTCTTTATCCCAGGTGATGCATCTTTTTCTTCAATTATATTTATAGCTCTTCCTTCTGAATCCCTGATTATCCTTCCATATCCTGTAGTATTATCCACATTAGCTGTTAAAATTGTAACCACTGCACCTGAGTTTATATGTATTCTAATAAGTTTTCTGACTGTGTCTATCCTTAACAATGGGACATCGCCTGACAGAATTAGCAGATTGCCATTATAATTTTTCAGTGCCTCTTCGGTCTGCCGAACTGCATGTCCGGTCCCTAACTGTTCCTTTTGCTCTACAAACTTTATTTTTTCCACTGACAACTGTTTCACTTTTTCTGCACCGTGGCCAATCACAACAATCATCTTTTCAGGATTTAACCCCTTTGCAAGGTCAATTACATGGACTAATAAAGGCCTATTAGCTAATGGATGGAGAACCTTCGGCAGATGAGATTTCATCCGTTTCCCCCTCCCTGCCGCCAGAATTATAATAGCCAATCTTTTCATAAAATATATAAAGTCTAACATTTAAAACTGCATGGTGTCAAAATATGTTATCAAAAGTCATAATAACCCATAAAAACATGGGATTTTTCAAATGTCAAAATAAATTAAAATAATACTTGACAAGTTTTATAAGGTATATTACATTAATGCCTAACAGATATATTTAACATTTTTTAATTTTTTACGAGGTTGTATGATTTCTTATAATCTAACCCATTTAAAACATCTTGAGGCGGAGTCAATACACATCATTCGTGAGGTGGCGGCCGAATTCAACAACCCTGTGATGCTATATTCCATAGGAAAGGACTCTTCGGTTCTTGTCCATTTATCCCGTAAGGCATTTTATCCCGCCCCAATCCCATTTCCTCTCCTCCATGTGGATACCACATGGAAGTTTAAAGACATGATAACCTTCAGGGACAGCTTCTGCAAGGAGCATAACCTTAAATTAATCGTGCATATAAATAAGGAGGGCATAGAAAAGAACATCAACCCATTTGACCACGGCTCAAATATCTATACCAACATTATGAAGACAGAGTCCCTGCGTCAGGCTCTGGATAACGGGGGATATGACGCCGCATTCGGCGGGGCAAGGCGGGACGAGGAAAAATCAAGGGCAAAGGAGAGAATATATTCGTTCAGGGACGAAAGACATCAGTGGGACCCAAAGAACCAGCGTCCAGAACTCTGGAACATATACAATGGAAAGGTAAAAAAGTGTGAATCTATCCGTGTATTTCCACTGTCAAACTGGACTGAACTTGATGTCTGGCAGTATATCTATCATGAGAATATAAAAATCGTCCCCCTCTATTTTGCCGGAGAGAGGCCTGTAGTAAAAAGGAATGGAAATCTGATAATGGTGGATGACGAGCGTTTTCGCTTTCTTCCCGGAGAAAAATCCGAGATGAAAATGGTCCGCTTCCGAACACTCGGTTGCTATCCGCTCTCAGGGGCGATAGAATCAACTGCGACGACCCTGCCCGAGATTATACAAGAGATGCTCCTTACGAGGCAATCCGAAAGACAGGGACGGGTCATAGACCATGACGAGGCAGCATCTATGGAGAAGAAAAAGCGGGAAGGTTATTTTTAGATAGTAAAGGAACAAAAACCTGATTAACCACAGAGGTCACAGAGAAAGAAAAAAAATAAAGACACTGAAAGACACAGATAAATTATGATTAACACAGAAATAAAGAACTATAAAAATCATAAATAATCAGTGTAAATCTGTGTCAAAAAATTTAGTTTTTTCCCTCTGTGTCTCCGTGTCTCTGTGGCAAATCTTATAATTTATGAACGAACAGGAGCTTATACAAAAAGATATATTGGCATATTTGAAGCGGCAGGAAAACAAAGGGCTTCTCCGCTTTCTTACCTGCGGCTCTGTGGATGACGGCAAAAGCACCCTCATCGGCAGGCTTTTGCACGATAGTATGCTCATTTATGAAGACCAGCTCGCTTCTATAAAGAAAGAAAGCGAGAAAAGCGGCTCGGCAGGCGATGAGTTGGACCTATCTCTCCTCGTTGACGGACTTGCCGCAGAGAGAGAGCAGGGAATAACAATAGATGTGGCATATCGCTATTTCTCTACCGAAAGGCGCAAATTTATTATTGCAGATACGCCGGGGCATGAGCAGTATACACGCAATATGGCTACGGGGGCTTCTAATAGCGATTTAGCCGTTATTCTGGTTGACGCCCGTTACGGCATCCTGCCGCAAACAAAGAGGCACAGCTTTATATGCTCCCTCCTTGGCATAAAACATATAGTAGTAGCCGTAAATAAGATGGATCTCGTTGATTACAGTGAGGATGTATTTGAGAAGATATGCGATGACTATAGGTCGTTCTCCGTAAGGCTTGAAATAGACGACATCCATTTCATCCCTATCTCTGCACTGAAGGGCGATAATGTAGTTGAGGCAAGCAATAAAATGACATGGTTTAAATCAGGTCCGCTTCTCAACTATCTTGAGACTGTTCATATTGCATCAGACCGCAATCTTATAGACTTACGGCTTCCAATCCAGTATGTCGTCAGACCCGACTTAAACTTCAGGGGCTTTGCAGGGACGATGGCATCGGGCATACTCCGTCCTGGAGATGAGGTGGTCGTTCTCCCCGGCGGACAGAAAAGCCATGTAAAAAAAATAGTCACATTTGACGGCAATTTAGAGGAGGCATTCCCTCCGCTATCAGTAACCCTCACACTTGAAGATGAGATAGATGTAAGCCGCGGCGATATCATCGCCCGTCCGGACAACCAGCCAAGGGTTGGAAGAGAACTGGAGGCAATGATTGTCTGGATGGCGGAGCAGCCAATGACACCTATGAACAGATACCTCTTTAAGCATACCTCTAACATGATTAGCGGAACTGTATCTATGCTTAGATACAGGATTAATGTAGATACCCTTGAAAGGGAAGACTCAAAGGAACTGAAAATGAACGAAGTGGGGCGGTGCAGGGTATCGCTGGAGCGGTCAATCCCCTTTGACCCTTATAAAAGAAACCGCACTACAGGTGCATTCATAATTATAGACAGACTCACCTTTAACACCGTAGGTGCAGGTATGATAATTGACCGCGAGGCAGAAGGCGAGGATGGAAAGGATTTCTGGGGTGTAGAAGTATCGGATGAATTTTTAAGACATCAAAAGAGTCGTGTATCCATAAAAGAAAGGATAGAACTTCACAAGCACGAGCCTTTGACTATACTTCTTACAGGTCTTCCATTCACTGGAAAGACAACTATAGCCTATGCCCTTGAAAGACGGCTCTTTGACAATAGACTAACAGTTACTGTGCTTGACGGGTCAGATATGAGGAGCGGCATCAGCAAGGATTTGGGTTTTACTGCAAAGGAAAGGTCGGAAAACATGCGCCGTGCAGCCGAAATTGCACTTATGTTCAATAATTCAGGGTTAATCTGCATCTGCTCATTTGTTGCTCCAGATGCCGGGGTGCGTGAAAAAGCGCGAAAATTGATTGGCGGTGACCGTTTCTTAGAGATATATCTCACTGCCTCGGAAGAGACCCGCCGCAAACGCGACGAACAGGGTGCATATAATAAGGCAGACAAAGGGGAGATAAATGAATTCCCGGGAATATCGGCGGCTTATGATGTGCCTGAGTCACCAGACCTTATTCTTGAAACCGATAAGCTAAATGTTGAGGAGTGTGTGGACAGGATAATACGTCTGCTGGAAAAGAGGAGATAAAAATTGGAAGCAACCACAGATAAACACGGATGAACACAGAATTTTTTAGATGCAAGATGCAAGAAAAAAATCTTACTTCTGGCTTCTCACCTCTTGCTTCTTGTTTTTCTCTGTGCCTCTGTATCTCAGTGCTTTAATTATGTTTTTGTTCCTATAAGGTATTTTAACAATTCTAATGGAGGTGATAATTATGTCAAAGATAAAGTCAAAAAAGGATATGAGAATCACTGTTGACCATAATCTGGAGGAGAATGTTAAAAAGAAGATTGTTGTTGATGCTGAGATTGAAGGCAAGGTTGGAAAGATAGATTTTAATGAATTGAAGTCCGGCGGTTTTATAAAACAGAGACAGAAGGATCTATTTACCGCAAGGATGAGATGCCCTGGCGGAAGGATACCGGTCAAGAAACTGAAGAAGATTGCAGAGATTGCTGAAAAATACGGCGGGGAATATGTCCACTTAAGCTTCAGGCAGTCCCTTGAAATCCCCTATGTTAATTATAAAAGCTTCAACAAGATGATAGAAGAACTAAAAGAGGTAGACCAGAATATTGCCTCTTGCGGCCCAAGAGTAAGAGTGCCTACAGCATGCAGCGGTTGTGAATACAATCCAAATGGACTGACAGACACTCAGAAAATGGCACAGGTGGTAAATGAAAAATTCTTCGGATATAGGTGTAATCATAAATTTAAAATATCATTTTCTGGCTGTCCCATAGATTGTGCAAGGACAAATGAGATGGACTTGGGATTTCAGGGCGCTGTATTTCCCGAATGGAATGAAGACCCATGCACAGGATGCACTATATGTGCATCTGCATGTCTGGAAGGGGCTATAGTTCCGCATCCACAAACAGGAAAACCTATATTTGATGTATCTAAATGCCTATATTGTTCCGATTGTATAAGGGCATGTCCCACAGGTGCATGGCAGCCCGGCAAGATAGGGCATGTGGTAAGAATTGGGGGAAGGCATGGGAGACATCCGCTAAACGGCTCTGTTATAGCCAAATTCATAACTGATGAGGAGGTTCCAAAGGTAATAGAGATCGTTCTTGAATGGTATAAAAAGAATGGCGAGGGCAAAGGCAGGGTAAGGATAGGAGAAATACTTATGGAGCCGGGGAAACTTGAGAGCTTAGTTAAAGAACTTGAAAAAGCTATTGGCGGCAAGGTTATAAAAAGTGCAAAACCGCCTCATGCGGTTCATATAAATCAATATGATTAATTTCAGTATTTAAGAAAGGAGGTTTTAAACACATTATGAGCAATGTAAAAGTAAGTGCGAACACAGATATCGGAGTAGATGACTCAATAAATCTCTCCAATGAAGTCTGTCCTATGACCTTCGTCCTAACGAAGATGAAACTGGATGCCTTGAAGCCCGGCCAGCATCTTGAGGTCGTATTGCCCGCAGGAGAACCGGTGAGAAATGTCTCTATAAGTGTTAAAGAAGAAGGTCATAAGGTTTTAAAGGTAGAAAAGATGGGTGATTTTTTCAGGCTTATAATAGAGAAGGGATGAGAAAAAATGAAAAAAATAGATGAAGCGGAAATAGAAAGACTTGGATTGGAGTTTGAGAAAAAAACTCCTCAAGAGATTATCAGGTTTGCTTTAGATAAATATGGCAACAGGGTGTCCTTTGCATCAAGCTTTGGTGCGGAAGATGTAGCAATAATAGACATGATTACAAAGATAAAACCCGGGGTAAGGGTGTTTACTTTGGAAACAGGTTATCTCTTTCCAGAGACACACGATGTTATAAAGCGGATTAAAGAAAAATATAATATAAAACTTGAAACTTATGCCCCTTCTACGACTGTAGAGGAATTTGAGAGACAGTATGGAAAACTATATGAGACAGACCCTGATAAGTGCTGTGCAATAAGAAAGATTGAGCCTTTAAACAGGGCAATAGCAGATAACTTAGATGCATGGATTACAGGTATAAGGAGGGACCAGTCACCTACAAGGGCGAATACAAAAAAGGTAGAGGTGGATAAGAAATTTAATCTTGTGAAATTCAATCCAATAGCCGATTGGATATCTGAAAAAGTATGGAATTATATAAGAAAGAACAATGTCCCGTATAATGTCCTCCACAATAAAAATTATCCAAGCATAGGCTGTGCCCCCTGCACAAAGCCTGTAAAATCAGGGGAAGACCCGAGGGCAGGAAGATGGGCAGGAAAAGAAAAAACAGAGTGCGGACTACATACATCTAAATAATTTAAGATTGAATATTTATAAAGTCTCCTATAATTTTCAATTTTCAGTCTTCAATCTTCAATCAAGATGGAAACCATTCACATAATCGCAATAGGTATATCCTTTCTCCTCGCTATGAATATAGGTGCATCCAACTCTGCCGCAGAGATGGCTGCTGCTTACGGTGCAGGCGCGCGCACTAAAAGAGAAGCAGTAACACTGATTGCTATATTTGCATTGCTCGGTGCAATAATCAGCGGCGGTGCTGTAATAAAAACTCTCGGAAGCGGATTAGTTCCAGGCAATACTTTCTCTGACACCTTTGCAACTGTATTTATAGTCCTAATTGTAGCCACTACTTTTGTAATATTTGCAAATTACTTAAAATCACCTATTGCCACAACCCATGCAATAGTATGTGCTGTTGTAGGGGTCGGACTTTATACAGGCGAATTAAATACGAAAAAATTTATCCAGATAATAATATGGTGGATTCTCACCCCTTCCCTTGCCTTTATACTCAACTATCTTATTGGTAAATATCTATATTTCAAGATACTCCATTATCTTACAACCCTTGGTTCTGAAGAAAAGATAAAGAAATTGCTTTCCATTATAATAACTATATCAGGGTGTTATGTCGCATTCTCCGCAGGCTCAAATAACGCTGCAAATGCAGTAGGTGCAATTGTCGGAGCGGGGGTTATACCATCTTCAAATGCCTCTATACTTGCTGGACTTGGGATGGGGCTTGGGGCTATACTATTTGGCGGGAGGATACTTGATACAGTTGGAAAAGGAATCACTGATATTGGTATTGTAAGGGCAATATCCATTGAATCAACAGGTGCAACAATAATATATATTGCATCTCTCATGGGTATTCCTGTATCACTAAATGAGACAATTACAGCAGGAATAATTGCTACCTCATGTGCCAGAGCAGGTTTTAAAAAGACTGCAAAAAATGAGCATGTTGTAAGAATACTATTTTTCTGGTTTATTGCACCATTCTTTGCTGTAGGTTTAAGTTATGGATTGACTGCACTATGGATGAATTTAAAATAGACAAAGAGTTAAATCTGAAAGGAACTATCTGTCCATATAATTTTATTAAGACAAAACTTGCCATTGAAGGCATGGACAAAGGGCAGATAATAAGGGTCATTGTTGATTTTCCAACAGCACCAGATGATGTATCAAGAGGGATGGAATACGAAGGGCATACTATTTTAAAAATGAATCAGCTAAATCAAACAGACTATGAGATTGTCATAAAAAAAGGGGATGGGCAAGAGAATTAGAGTAATTTTAAAATTTGCTGGAGCAGATTATAAGCCGGATTCTGTCCACCACTTAAAGTGGGAGATGACCATTTATCTGCCCTTTATGTCGCCATAAAGGTTTAGCGGCTTACCCGAAGACATCGGACGGGCAGTCCTATCGCCTTCCTATTTAGCCTTGCTCCGGGTGGGGTTTTCCATGCCCATGATGTCACCACCATGGCGGTGAGCTCTTACCTCGCCTTTTCACCCTTACCCCGCACACCATGAAACATGAAAGAACAAAAACATGATTAACCACAGAGGTCACAGAGAAAGAAAAAAAATAAAGACACTGAAAGACACAGATAAATTATGATTAACACAGAAATAAAGAACCATAAAAACCATAAATAATCAGTGTAAATCTGTGTCAAAAAATTTAGTTTTTCTTCTGTATTCTCTGTGGCAAATTTTCATGCTTCATTATATGTGCGGGGCGGTATATTTTCTGTGGCACTATCCGTAAGGTCGCCCCTCCTTCCTGTTAGGAAGCACCCTGCCCTCTGGAGTCCGGACTTTCCTCCCCCACACTTATGTGTGGGAGCGGCCATCCATCTGCTCCAGCAAATAAATAATACAGACTAAAAGTCTAAGAGTCTAAGAGAAAATGATAAAAATCAAATGATTTAAACTTTTAGACTTTTAGACCCTTAGTCTCTTAGACTCTTACTATCCTGTCCAGTAAAGCACCCTCTGGCAGTGGGGACATTTAATAAGAACTTCATTTTTTCTGATTTCACTTGCCAATTGTGGAGGAAGGCTTAAAAAACAACCCTGACATATCCCGTCTGAAAATCTTGCCACTGCTATCCCTTCTCTGTTCTTACTCACCTTGAGGTAATTCTGAAGAACTTTATTGTCCAGTGAACTGCTTATGGATTCCCTCTGCTGTTTTTTTTCTTCTATAGTTTTTTTAAATCCCTCTGTATCTTTTTCTTTTTCTCCTTTAACCTCCTGAAATCTTTTCTCTTCTTCCTTGAGTAGTTTTTCCTTTTCTTTTAGTGTCTTTTGTTCTTCATCTATTAGCTCCATCAAGTTTAAATCTTCGTCTTCTAATTTTTTTATCTTCTCCTTCGCACTATCAACCTCTTTAAGAAGGGCTGAATATTCTTCATTTGTTTTAACCTGAGAGAGTTTGACCTTTGTCTTAGAGATATGGTCATTTTCAATCTCAACCCCCCTCTCCTTCTCACGTCTGTCTTTATTATGCAGGTCTAACTTTTGTTTAATCTGGACTATCTCTTCTTTTATCTGCTGGCAGATATGATATAGCTGGTCTATCTCCTGAGGTATTTTTTTATAATTATCTTCTAATTTCCCGAGTTCAATATCAATATCTTGAAGATTTATCAGCAACTCCAATTGCCTATTCACTCTTAAATACTACCATACCTTAGCTTTAAAATCTATTCAGTATGTCCTCTATAAGTTTTTTGTTCAATTCACCCTTAAATTTTTCCTTTATCCTCCCTTCACGGTCAATGAAAAATGTAACCGGCAGCCCAATCACTCCATAATCCATTGATACCTTCAGATCAGAGTCTATAAGTATAGTAAATTCTACCCCTTTTTCTGATATAAATTTTTTGACCCTGTCATAACTTTCATTGTAATTTATACCTATAACCTCAATACCCTCACCCTTTCTATTATTATAAACCTCTTGTAAGAGAGGCATCTCATTGACACAGGGCGGACACCATGTTGCCCAAAAATTGAGCATAACCTTTTTACCTTTGTAATAATCAAGGTTTATAGCCTTTTTGCTTAAATCGGTCAAGGCAAAGTTAGGTGCATAGCTACCAATATTTACATTAGTGTTCTCATTATCCCTTTTACATCCTGATATTATTATTGCCAAAAGAAAAATAATGAAGAAAGCAATTTGATTATGCCTGCCGAATTTATCTTTATTCATCTATATCCTGCCTTTGAAATATTCTTTATCTTCTCTATCTCGGAATTTATTAAATTCCTCTCCTGTTCTGTAATTTTTAATCCAAGTCCTCTGCTGTAATAGTCCATAGCCTTCATTAGGTCAATCTCATAATATGTATATATGCTCCCCAAATTCAGATAAGGACTAAAATATTTTCCATCAAGTGTTATAGCATATTCAAATTCATTTACAGCCCTTTTTATATCTTTTTTAGACAGGAATAAAAGTCCTCTGAGATTATAAAGCTGTGGCGTAAACTCATTGTCTCTGTCTAACCCTATACATTCATTTATAAGCTCAAATCCTTTATCTATCTCTCCTGTAGAAAGAATCCTGTATATACTGTTAATGTTTAAATTTATAAGCTCATATCTTGCATCTGTATTTTCACTATTAATTTCAGCCGCTTTTCTAAAACTATATACTGCATCCTCAAGGCTGTTATCGTTTACACCAACCTGCCCTTTTAAAAAATAAGTGTAAGAATTAAAATATTTTTCTATTTCTTCACCTTTGTTTGAGTCCAAATCTCGGACTAATCCTTTTACAGATTTCCGATATTTCAGCATATTCAGCAGATTCTTCCCCTTTATAGATGTCCCAACATGATGAATCCTCGGTGCTGTAAATTCTACATAGGGGTTATTATCAGTAACAATAGGAACTCCATCAATAAATTTATGTAAATCTTCTTCATCCATCATAAATGTAGAGAGGAGTTGAAATGGATTGAATATTCCTATCTCTTTCAGACTTTCCTGTATCTTTTTATTATTAAGCCTTTCCCTGAAATTCTCAAAATCTATTGCCAATTTTTTATCAGAACCTATCATAATTGCATCCCATTTTGTAAACCACATTGTGGAATGCGGAAATACAGACACAAAAGTTGAAACCAGCATCTTAAAATCATCTTCTGAAAGATGATGAAGGGGTATCCAATGAGATACCATTCCGCCCTCTTTAAGACGGGATTTACAGAGCATATAATACTCCCTGCTGTAGAGATTCACAATACCTGCATTTGACGGCGGGGGGGGTTCTGATGTGATAAGGTCAAATTTTTTATCTGTTGTCAGCAGAAAATTTCTCCCATCCTCAATAATCATTTTAAATCTGCTGTTATTAAGTATGTCCCTGTTTCCATCAGAGAAATATCTGCCGCCGTTGAATACCTCTCTTGATATATCTACTGCATATATCTCACTGACATTGTGGTCACCGACAGCCCCTGCCGTTGAACCAGTTCCAAAACATATAATCAGTGCATCCTTTGGGTCAGGATGGAATAAGAGGGGGAGATGCGCCTGAAGCCTCTCAAGTTGTAATGCACCCCTGAATTCACCTGCAATAGGGTCTCCATTTATCCAGAGCCTCTTTACAGGTTTTCTAAAGGGGGTAAGGTCTGTCTCCTGAGATGAGACAAGGACAGTCCCTGCTATCCCTTCTTTATAATAAAGTATTTCATTCCCTTTATCTATCTTCCCGATGCTGATTAATTTTGGAATATCTCCCGTTCTTAATATAAAAATAATAATGATAACACTGATAGTAATAGATAATATGGAAATAAAATATCGGGCAATGCTTCTTTTGCTTATATAAATCAGGATAATACCAAATAGAAGGGGAATAGCTCCTGTCCATATGATAGATTTCTGTATTCCTATGAGGGGAAGAAGTATAAAGCCTGCAGAAAAAGAACCTATTATTGCACCTATAGTATTAATCAGATATACCTTTCCTATACCTTTCCCGATATCTTTCATCTCAAATTTCAGGGTTTGAGCTACTGCAGGAAAACTTGCTCCCATTAATAGTGTAGGAATAATCATTATGAAAAATGCCATTAAAAAGGTTGCAAACATTCTCCCTTGCCAATGTCCGATACCAACAAATTGTGATGCCCATGAAATGAAGTTATTGAGCTGAGAGGCAATGAAATTGTGATTTGCAAACAGAAGGAGAGATAAAAATCCCATCAGACCAATCAAAATTTGAAAGACTGCAAAAATGGTTACCAAGTTCTCACTTTTAAAAAATTTAGGTCTTAAATTCCGAAATCTAAAATCCGAAATCCAAAATCCAAATATAAGGCTCCCACCTGCTATACCGAGGAGAAATGTAAATAGGATTATTGAAAACGCATATATGGTATTATCCAGAATCAGTATAAGAACCCTTGTCCATAACACCTCATAGGAGAGTGCCGCCATTCCTGAGAAACCAAAGGCAAGAAGGATTAAGGTCGATAGTTGGGAGTTGGGAGTTGGGAGTTTTGAATCTTGAGTTTTTAGTTCTGACTTCTGACTTCTGACTTCTGACTTCTGACTTATTATATACGCCCCTCCCCCTGCAATTAAATTCAAGAGGGCAGCTGAATAAAGCGATTGTGTAACACCAATAACCTCTATCAGGTAAAAACCTGTAATAATACATCCTGCAACTGCCCCGAAGGTATTTAAGGAATATATAACTCCTGTATCAACCCCTATTTTGTTCTCACTCTTTATAAGAAATCTTGATATAACAGGAAGCGTCCCCCCCATCATAGTTGTTGGAAATATCAGGATTAAAGAAGATATTAGAAATCTTTCTGCAGAGAGAAGTAAAAAGCTTCCCCCTGTTAATACATGAAGTTTTACATACAGCCATTCTGTAAGTGAAAAAATATTTGGCAATAAGATAGCGTATAAACCTATTAGAATCTCAAGAAGTGCATATACCTTCAGAGGATTCCCCCTCTTATCTATGAGTCTGCCAAAGATATATCCCCCTATACCAAGCCCTGCCATAAATACGGTAAGTACAGTGCTTATTGCAAATGAGGATACACCAAATACGAGTGAAAGGAGGCGGGTCCAGACGATTTCATAGATAAGCCCTGAGGCGCCTGATAGGAAAAATATGAGGAGGATTAAAGGTCTTGCATAGTTCATAAAAAGTTTCAGAATATCAAAGTGTCAAAGTGTCAAAGACTTTTAACTCTGATACTCTGAAACTTTGACACTATTTCTTTAATATCTCCTCCGGCGGGCTCACCTTAACTTTCAAATCTGACTTTTTTGATATGCTTCCGATTTTAGACAAATTCAGCTTGCCTATCTTATTTCCTGACATCATTGTAAACCATATGTTATTTTTTAAATCTGCCGTTATTGCAAGCGGCTGACTATCCTTCATCGGTATATCGTATTCTTTAAAAATTTCTGAATCAGGGTCAAATCTTACAATCTTGTTTTCATATCTCAAGGCAAGCCAAATATTATTCTCTTTATCTATAGCCATACGCTGCGCCCCCTTTTTCCCCGGAATTGGAAAGTCCTTGAATTCACCCGTGGCGGGATTAAGTCTTACCAGCTTTTTGTCCTTCAGCCTGCAAAACCATACATTCCCTTTTGAATCAATTGCAGTGCCTATAGGCATACTCAATGGCTGTTTTAGTTCATACTCCTTGAATTTTCCATTTTCATGATTTATCATTCCAATTTTGTTTCCACCCTTTTGAACAAACCACATATTTCCTTTTGAATCACTGGCGAGACCTGATGACTGGCTCATGGGGGTAGGGATATCATATTCCTTAAACCTCTCCTTAATCCCCTCTTTTTGAGAAGAGGGTGGGGTAAACTTAGTTATTTTATTTCTGTTCCACTCTACAAACCATACATTGCCCTTTGAATCTGCCGATATAGAGGCAGGATTACTCTGTGGAACCCGAAGGTCAAACTCCTCAAACTCCAATGTCCGTGTATTAAACTTTCCAAGCTGATTGCCTTCCTGCTCCGTGAACCACAGGTTATTATCTTTATCTATTGTCATATCCGTAGATTCACTTTTAGTTGTAGGTATCTCAAACTCCTCAAAGATATTTTTTGAAGGGTCCAACTTTCCAATCTTATTTGCACTATATTCCAGGACCCATACGATACCAGAACGGTCTACAGCAATATCAGTCGGAGAACTTAAAGGGGTAAGAATGGGAAATTCTTCAAAAGGGGTATCTTCGGAGGCAAAGGCAAGAAAAACAGAAGACAGAAGACAGAAGACAGAGAACAGAGAACAGAGAACAGAGGACAGAAGAAAAACTCTAACTTCTGACTTCTGACTTCTGACTTCTGACTTCTTATTTCTCATACTGCCTTTTTCTTTACAAAAACCAAAGCTGATATGACAACAACCACTATGAGCAGTATGCCTGATATATAAACCCATAAAGGCACTTTACCACCAACTGCCGATTTCTGCATCTCTTCTGCATACCTTTTATCCCCTTCCGAGTGTTCATGTTTGTGTGCCTCATGAATTTCAGGAACAGAAGAAATAACTAATTGTCCAATCTTATTTGCCCCTCTCTCATTCTCTGTAAACCATATATCCCCTTTTGAATCTATAGCCATATTCATAGGCTGGGAATTTATTGTTGGTATGTCAAAATCGTGGAATGATGCAGAATGCGGCTCAAAGTAGCCTATTTTATTCATCATATCATCTATATACCAAAGCCTCCCTGTTTTATCAAATATGATGCTCTGCGGAACGCTATTATAACCGGGGAGTACTGCCTCACTCATCATACCCGTTGACGGGACAAGCATTGTAACCTTGTGGCTGTGAAGCTGTGGAAACCATATATTTTTTGAGTTGTCAATCAATATCTTACCCGGTCGGCTTAGAGGGGTAACTATCGGAAATACCTTATAGGTTTTGGTCTTTGGGTTAAACCTTCCTATCTCATTCATTGCCACATCGCTAATCCAGATATTGTCTTCTTCATCTACTGCAATGCCTGCGGGATGACTACTGGATTTAAGGTCATATTCAACAACCTTCTTTATCTTAAAGTCAAGCTTTCCGATTTTACCGCTATTCCATTCAATAAACCACACATTACCCTCTGAATCCAGTGCTAAGTCATTGGGACTGCTCTGTGGTGTCGGTATATCATATTCTACAAATTTTTCTGTGGATGGTTCAAAACTGCCGATTTTATTGCCAATCTGCTCCACAAACCATAATTTGTCATTTTTATCTATAATAATGGCGCCCGGACTGCCAAGAGATACATCATAAACCTCTTTTGGAGGGGTTTTTTCTGTAGGTGAATATTTCCAGTTACTCTTTGGAATTGATGCCGTAGATGGTATCTGATATTCTTTGAAGGTCTGATTTACAGGATCAAATTTAACTATCTTATTTGTAACCTGTGCTGTAAACCAAATATTATCTTTTGAGTCAACCACTATCCCGAATGGATGGCTGTAAGGGGTTGGGATTACATATTCATTAATTACAGGTCCTTCGCCATTTCTTGCAGAAGGAGCAATTTTGGTATCCCCATGCATTGAATGCTGTCCCTGTTCGTCTCCCGTAGATATATTAACAAGGAGATATAAAAATAGAAATGCAAACAATAAGAATATTTTTTTAAATGGATTCATAGAAAAGTAATAGGATTTGAAAATTCAAGGGTTCGAGGGTTCCAGTAAAGCACTTGACCCCTTGACCCCTTATACCCTTATCTTTTATTACCATGTAAATGTCGGTTCATACATATGACGCATCTGCCAGTTGGCGTCTTTATATGTTTCTGCTCCGGCAAGGTCATAAGTCTTTTCCCCTGTTGTTTCATCAATACTTACCATCTTCCCTGCCTTATACTTGGCACTTTTTATCTGTCTTGCCCTGTCAACTTGATAATATTCTGCCACATTAACAGGCGGTGTATACATCCTGTGTCCCATTGATGAGTTATGACAGGCATCACATCCAAGAATCTTTGCCTGATAACCGCTCTTAAAAGTAATGCCTGCTAAAAATACTGCTATGAGCAGGACAGGGGTATTGAATACTAATTTACTAAAAAAGCCCATTGGCTCTTTATTGCCGGGATTAACCTCTGCCTTTCGTTTAAATGGTATCCTAATAAACGGCAGAAAGATTAGAAAGAACAAAAAAATGAATGGGACAATTGCACTATAAGCAAGCAAATGTTTAGTTTCACCCGTAAAATACCAGAATGGCTGCCAGAGAAGCAAAAAATACCATTCAGGTCCTGGTATATATTGTCCATCATCAGGACCAGGGATAATAGCAGGTGCATCGTCAGGAACCTGAAATTTTATTGCAAGAATAACCACTACAATTAATATTATAATCGCCAGCGAGCCTGCCTTTAATACATGATGGGGCCACCAGGTTTTTTGTTTGGTTTCTTTCATTTTAGTATCTCCCTCCTATGAAAAAATCTAATTAAACCACTGAGACACTGAGGCACAGAGAAAAACTTACAACCTGCAACTGTTGTCCGTTGTTTGTTGTCGGTTCTTCATCTCCGTGTCTCCGTGCCTCTGTGGTAATTTTTTTCTTTTTTAATTTTGAATTCTCTTTATAATGGCTCTGCTACACCTAACTTCCTTACCATCTTAAAATGAAAAATCAAGATAAACAATACAATGGCGGGGAGCACCCATACATGAATGACAAAACTCTTGCCTATTGTAAATGCTGAGATAAAGGGTATAATTAAACGCTCACCAATGATTGGTATTGTGCCAAACCAGTCTGCCCATACAACCAACTCCCAGTAACTCCTCCAATCCCATGGAAGTGTAATACCTGTCCCCATAAAGAGAAACATAAGCAAGAAGAGTAATATTCCCGACCACCAGTTCAATTCTCTCGGACTTTTATATGCCCGTCTTGTAATAACATTAACTGTATGGATGAACAGGAATGCAACAATGAGGGTTGCACTCCATCTGTGCATGTTCCTCATTAATCCTCCATAGGGAATATTATTACAAAGATATTTTATGCTATCCTGTGCCTTTTCTGCAATTGGAACATAAAAAAACATCATAAATACGCCTGAAAAGACTTGAAGAACTATTAGAAAAAATGCAAGTCCCCCGAAACAAAACCAGAAATTTGCATGGGAAGGTACTGGATAATTTAACTGTTTAACGATTCGTTCTTTGATACCTGTTCTTTCATTTAACCATTTAATCATGACATTCTCCTCATTAATGTATGACTATAAATTGAACCTGAATTATACATTAACCACAGATGAACACGGATAAACACTGCTCAAACAAAAAACTATTATAATTCTTCCTTCACTTAAAAAGTAAAATATATTTTTCTTTTAATTCATTGAATAATCTGTGTTAATCTGTGTTTACCTGTGATTTCACGCATTATTTGGGTTTATATTTTTTATCCCTCTTTTTTAAAACTCTCCTCATCCTTTGTCTCAGCCATAAAGTCTATCTTCCACCTTTTTTCCTTCTCATCAAGAATCAGATGAGTCTGACTCTTTGATACAAACGGACTGCCTAAAATAGAGGGTATAGTATATTCAACCGTTACCTTTGCAATTATATTCCCTTTAGCATCTCTTTTATTTAATATTGAACTATCAAGGATTTTTATCTTTGTGTCGGGGTCAAACTGCTCTGTCCATCTTCTAAAAGTATCCTCTTCAATCTCCTCATATTTTGTGCTTATCAGTTTACGAGCCTCTGCGGCGGCAGCCTTGCCTTTCTGGGACAATAAAAAATAAAATCTCTTAACAACCTCTTCAGGGGGTTCTTTTGGCAAATCAGCCTGAGACCAACTGCAACCTATTAAATTAGATATTAAGACTGCCAATATTATTGAAATGACTTTATTCATAAGAACCGTTTATTATTTAATAAAGAACATCTGATATTACATCTGTCATATATAATATTTATGATTAAAATCATATAACAGATATTTTAGTCTGAAATTTATTTAATTCTCCGCTAAAATGTAAGTGTTATAATATTATTATCTATACAAAAATGTCAATAATAATCTTAAAACAATAAAGAAAGGGGTTAGGATTTAACTCCTAACCCCTTCCATTCAAACTGCCCTGAAAAAACTTAATCCTCGAAATTTATATCGCAGGCTCATTACCCTCTTTAAGTGTATTCAACAGCCTATTGCCGCCTGTGATAAATTCCCTCTCTTCTGGATCTCCAAGCTGATATTCAAGTTTTGACATCTCATCATAATCCCCGACGGAGAGTGATGCTGTTCCTCCCGGTGGGTCAACAAAGAATGTCCCTCTCATTTCAAGGTGGAGTGGTCCGCAGAACTGCTGGCAGTAGAATTCAAATTCACCTGCCTTATCAGCAATGAATTCTCCTACGCCTGACATACCCCTTACTCCGTCTATCCTTGTCTTCTGGCCATAATATCCTGCTGGCAAGAATCCCATAGTAACATCAGGATTCTTTGTAAGACCTGCTGCCTTATCAATGTTTGTAAGGATTATTCTTACCTTTGCACCCTTTTTAACATGGATAAACCTTGGGATATACCCATAGCTGAATGCCTTTATCCTTACTACAGTGACATCCCCTTCCTGGGTTACACCTGGCTTTCCATCATCCCTCGGGATAAAATATCTCTTTGCACCAGCAAGATGAAGCGGCTCTAATGACGGCCTCTTTGTCAGGCTTCTGCCCGGAGTATTTTTATCATCAAAGCTGACCTTTACATCCCCCAGCTCATAACCCTTGGCAAACAAGTCACCACCCGTACCTGTATTCCATCTCTGGATAGTGGTAGAGAATATCTGCCTGCCTTCATGCGGCTCTCCATTTATTGGAACAATTTTTACACTCTTTCCATAGGTTGGAGAGAGTTCATCAATATCCTGCTCCTCAAAATTAATCGCAAATACTATACCTGTCGGATTGAAAAGACCTGTGGAGAACTTATTCTGAGATACATAGTAATGGTCATCAGGTGAAATTGAATTGTGTCCCACCCTGTAGTGGATTGGGAACTCATCAACCATCTGCATTCTGCCAAGGTCAACCTTACAGGTTGAGTCAGAAACAAAGCTGCTTATATAGTTATACTTTCCATAGGAATCAGGCTGATTGTGAAGAGGGCCTGCACCAACTGGAATAACCCTATGAACCTTTAACTGCCTCACATCAATAACAGACTGAGTTGCAGAAAGCTTATCACAAACTACAGCCCATCTGTTCGTCGGCACAAAATTGGTTCCATGCGGGTTCTTACCGACCGGGATTTCCTTTATAAATTTAAAAGGGTCCTGGCTGAAGACCATAACCGCACTGTGATAATAGTTACCTGCAAATACATATTTTCCATCCTTGCTTGCATCAGGATAGTCAGGTGCGCTTGGTGCCGGTGGCACATCAATTACTGTTGTTGCACCATCCGCAACCCTCATCTTTGCCATCTTGCCTGAAAGCTCGCCTGTTAGAAATATATATTTACCATTCGGACTCATTGCTGCTGAGTGGTGAATACCAAATGGTTTTGGATTTGCAAGAATCCTCTCTGCAAAACCAGTTTGTAAATTCAACTCAATAACTGCATCTGCACCCTTGTCTGATACCCAGAGAAACTTTCCATCAGGTGTTCCGTTGTTGTTACCGGCATTTGAACCGCTGAATGGGAAGTTGTGCATATCAACGCCCATTTTAATATATCTGTAAACCTTCATACTTGGGATACCAATAACACCGATATTCCCGTCATGTCCGCCAGCCTCATAGAGCATTGCATAATCTCTCAGAGGCGAGTCGCTGTCCTGAGGTGCTATTACCTGCCAATCCCTCTGGTCAGCAGGCGTAAGCTCCGTCTTACGGGCTTCTGCTATCCCTGCTAAAAATAATACTGCTAAAATTAAGGCTAAAAAGCCCTTTTTATTCATTTATTTTCACCTCCATTCCCTTTTAAAATCATGGCTCATGCCCAAAATATACCCCTGCCTTCATATCTGACTCTAACCTCTTAATCATGTAATCATCTGGATTCAGGATGCTTATCTTCCTTGCCAGCCATTTACCATCTTTGGGCCATCCATGAACCTCTGCAAGAGTCCCCTCTTTCAACTCAGCAAATTTCTTGAATGCACCTCTCTCTGATGGATCCTTTGTTGTCTTTACCTGAATCTGACACTCATCCTGCATATTGAGCTTCCATGTCTTTGGGGTCTTCTCAAATTTTGTTGTAAGCTCAATAACCCTTGCACCCCTGTCAATCTTTGTGATTGTCCCTATATATGATGTATCATCAGGAAGAGACCCATCATAAGAGAAGGCTATGCCGCTGGAAAGAACAAACAATGAAATAACTATAATTGATAGATATTTTTTCAAATTTTTCACCTCCTTTCATTTTTAAAATTAGTGATTAACGGATGTATAACTAAGCAAGATATATGCCACTGTCAAAAAAAAGTTAAAACCATATAACTATTTGATATTTATAGCTATTCATTCAGGCATCTCAAACTAAAATAGTAGAAATATCACATTAATGTTACACATTAAAATAAAGATATTTGAAACCTATTGAATTTATAGAATAATGTTATTCTCAAATAAATACAGATTTGTCACTTTAATGTTACAATCCTATTAAACATCTTTATTTTAGCGGTTTTAAGGGATGAAATATGTCCGAAATAGTTACATCAATATCAAAGGCATCCTTCAACAATTCGCTTGCTATTATCTCATGCGGCTCGCCAGATGCTATCAACATGCCATCTTTAACTATATATACACAATCAAACTGAAATGCCATATTTATATCATGTAAAGCCATAACAACAGATATATTCTTAATATCTCTAAGGTTCCTGAGCAATCTTATCAACTCTATCTGATACTTAATATCAAGGTTTGCGAGAGGTTCATCAAGAAGTAAAATCCCTGCCCCCTGAAGCAGTGTCATAGCTATAAAGACCCTCCTCCTCTCGCCGCCGCTTAACTCCGTTATGAAAGAATCTGTTTTTTCGCCAAGGCCAACCATTTTTATAGCCTCTTCAGGTGATAGCTGAGGGAGGATGTCATAAGGATAAAGTCCCATACTGACAAGTTCCCTCACCCTGAATGGGACATTAATATCAAGCATCTGCGGAAGATAACTTAGGAGCTTTGCCCTGTCTTTTCCCTTATACTGATGGAGCGGTTTATTCCACAAGTTTATCTCTCCCATTTGAGGCGCAAGAATCCCCGCCGATAGTTTTAGTAATGTGGACTTCCCTGAGCCGTTTGCCCCTAACAGGCCAATGAACTCCCCGCCATTAACGGATATTGAGAGGTCTTTTATAAATCCTTTTCTGTTGTATGAAAATGAAATTTTCTTTAAATCAAGTATTCCCACCCTACACCCCCATTATCTCCCTTTTCCTTAAAAGATAAAGGAAGTATGGTGCGCCAATTATAGCAGTAATAATCCCTGCTGGAATTTCTGTCGGCGATACAATTGTCCTGCCGATTGTATCTGCCATACACAAAAAAGTCCCTCCAACCAAGGCAGACAGGGGCAATAGAAATCTGCAATCAGAACCAACGAAAAACCTGATTATGTGAGGTATCAGAAGCCCTATAAAACCTACAACACCGCCTAATGATACGGATGATGCAGTCATAAGCCCTACTGAAATAAACAAAATCAATCTTTCTTTAAATGGAGAAAAACCAAGGCTGTAGGCAATCTCGTCTCCCAGTATCAGTGCATTTAAACCCTTTACCCGCCAGATGGAAAGCAGAAAACCTGCAAAGATAAAAATTAATCCATATGGAATCAGCGACCAATCTGCCATTGATAAATCTCCAAATATCCAAAGCATCGCCCTTTTTAATCCCTCATCCGCAGAGATGCTCATAAGAAGCATAAGGATTGAAGAAAAGAGAAAACCTATTCCAATACCTGCAAGTAGTAATCTCTCAGGGAGAAGCCCTCCCCTTTTATATCCCATAATACCAACTGCAATGCCGGTAGAAATTGCACCAATAAAGGCAAGCAATGGAATTGTAAAGAGTCCAAATATAATTTTTCCAAATATAAGACCTGCGGCAGCCGTCAGTGTTGCACCGCTTGATATGCCAAGTATATAGGGGTCTGCAAGTGGATTTCTAAGAAGCCCTTGAAGTATAGCCCCTGATACACCAAGGGCTGACCCCATAAGTATAGAAACGATAACACGCGGAAGCCTTATTGAGAAAATGATTTGACTGCCTGTGTCATCCAGATTGAATGGGTTAATAAACTTTGGCCATATAAAGACAGAAACAAACAATATGCAGATAGAGACAATAATCAATAATATAATCTTTCTCATTCTTTTTATTACTTCTGGTTTCTTGCTTCTGGCTTCTGACCTCTATTTAAATACCCTTTCAACTCTTCAATCCCCTCTACTATCCTCGGTCCAAGCCTGTAAAGTGCATCACCCGTATAATAAACCCTCCCATTCTTTACAGCCTTAAGCATGCCAAGTTTTTCTAAAAGCCCTTTTGAGAGTTCCTTTGTATCAGCACCCATACTCTTTCCTATTAAAATGGCATTAGGTGAACGATGTATAACCTCCTCAATTGAATATTTAGGATACCCTCCCACGACATCAGATGCAATATTCTCCCAGCCAAGCAATTGTAGGGCATCATCAATTGTTGTGCCATGTCCTGCTACAAGCAGAGGCTCGGGCCAGACAATAAAGAGAGCCTTTCCTTTAACTTCTGGCTTCTGACTTCCAGCTTCTGACTTCTGAAGTTTGTTTTCTATCTCTTCTGCAAGTTTATTCGCCCTTTCTCCTGCACCGAGGGTAATACCTAACTCCCTTATTCCTTCTGACAGTTCAGAAAGCCGCCTTGCCCTGAATACATAGGTCTGTATTCCAAGTTGTTTCAACCTCTCTTCAAACCCCTTTGGATTTCCATCTGTAGTCATTACAACAATATCTGGCTTCATAGAGACAACGGCCTCAAGGGATGGATTAGACATACCTCCGATTTTAGGCTTCTCTTTTGCTCGAGGCGGGTAATCGCAGAAATTGGTTACCGCTAAAATCTTATCTTCAAGCTCAATGGCATAGAGAATCTCAGTGATGTTAGGTGCAAGTGATACAATTCTCTCAATGGGTGAGGAGAAAGCTGTGCTTGATAAAAATATAAATATAATCAACCACAGAGAACCCAAAGAAAGAAAATAAAAAAATAAATTATATATATTGTCTAAAGAAAACCTGCTTCCTATTTGATTTAATATCTTTATTTTTCTCTGTGTCCTCTGTGGTAAATACATAAATTAAAATTGCGCCGATAACCCCGCAAGAAAATTAATCTCAGTGGAAGGATAATATGCCTTTTGAGCCGGAAAGCCGCCTATTACTCCATATTCTGAATATTCTTTATTAGTTATATTATTGATGTCCAAGAATGCTTCTGTCTTTTTCCATCGGTATTTAAGCTTTGTATTGAGCACAATATACTGTTCCTGAGAGCTGAAGCTGTTTGAAAAGTCGCTTATAAAGGGCCGTTCTCCGACATATATCCCACCCACATTAAGAGTTAAACCTCTTGCCGGAGTAAAAGAAGCATCTGCTGCTGCTTTATGCCTCGGAACATCGGGTATATCCTTTCCTGCAAAGCTGCCGTCTTTTGTCTTCGCTTCCATATAGGTATAGCTTCCTCTAATAACCATCCAGTCAAATTCATTACTGCAAGAGATTTCCATTCCCTCCCGCCTTGTTAAACCATCCATATTCATATTGGCATAACTCAGAGCGTTATAGAAAATCTCATTCTTTGTGTCAACCCTGAAAAAACTCACATTACCATATCGCTTACTGCTAAAAGGAATCTTTACTCCAAGCTCAAAATCATCAGAGTTTTGATTGAGAAGACCTGTGTTTACAGTATTTGTAAAGAAGCTGTACAACTCATCCAATACAGGGTATCTAAAGCTTCTGGTAAAGCTGATGTATGGAAAATATTTCCCGTTGAGATTATAATTAACTCCTATAGTATAAGATGATTCACTCCATGTCTTTTTTGCGGGAGTGCCGGGCTCAAAGGAATAATCTGCACTGTCGCTTCGATAGCCCCCTGATACTCTGAGACCTTGTAAAAGCTCAAGCTCATCAAACATGTAATAACCATAGTTGGTTTTACCGAGCTTATACTTTCCCAAAGAACTTATTCCAAAATATAATGAATCATTTGTGATATCCTCGCCTGCACTATAATAATCAAGACCAATGGTCAGCTTATTATTTAAATTTGCAACATCATTATTTAAAAAAAGTTGTGGCAGAAGCGCAAATGTTCCGATTGTTGTATCCCCTTTAAAATTTCCACCCGCAAATGACGAGTATGATAAAGAGTCTCTTTTCCGAAAAGATGTATCTACTTTAAAGGAGCTGTCATTCTTAAAATATATCTCCGGCACCATGTGAATATAGTAATCTTTGACATCAGCAAAGTCATCTGGATTTAGCGATGATGTCCTTGATACCCCTGATGCAAGGTCACTTTCTTTAAGTGCCCCCGGAAGACCGGTTTTATCTTCATGATACCCGCCGCTTATATTAACGGCAAGGCTATTAAAATGATACTCCATATTTATTCCGCTGTCCTTTGCATTTGTATAGCTGTTTCTCCTATAGCCATTGGAATTAAGAAGACTCCCTGAGATGAATAGAGAGGCATTATCTGAACTGTTGCTGATATATGCTTCGCCTCTGGATGTCCCAAAACTTCCTCCATCTATCTCTCCACCTGATTTCAATTCCTCTCCCTTTTTTGTAATTATATTGATGACCCCTCCGGCGGCATTATCACCATAGAGCACAGATCCCCTTCCTCCCCTGATGACTTCAATCCTCTTTACTCTGTCAAGAGGAATCTGTGTCCAATCTGTCCCGCTCAAATCCACATGGTTAACTTTTCTGCCGTCTATCAGTACCAGTGTATTCAGTCCGCCCGTTTCTCCAAATCCTCGTATATCTACATTATAACTTCTTTTGTTTCCAGCTATATCACTTACCTTTATATCAGCCTGCGTTTTTAAAAGGTCGGGTATAAACTGTGCTGTGCTGTTTTCAATATCTTCTTCGGTTATAACGGATACATTCAATGGGACAAAATTATACTCCTCTTTGTATCGTGTGGCTGTAACAACAATTTCAGGTAAGGTTTCTACTGATTCTTGAGCAAAGGCAATGGTTGAAAGGCATGTAATTGATGAAGTGAAACCAAACAAAATAAAGCAGATAAAAAGAATGAACTCTCTCATTTTTCCCTCCCTCGAGAAAATTTAGTTTGTTTTGGCAGAGTCTCTTGTTCGTGTTTTTAACCCATAACTCCGAACTCCAAACTCTGAACTTGTTTTGGCTTGGATAGGTCTTCCGGCTTAAGGGCTACCTACTTACCTGCCTTCCCATCATGGCATTACCCATGACAGTGGCATGTAGGTTTTCGTTCCCTTTTACGGCTGCGGGGCAGCGGAGGATTTTCACCTCTCTTCCCTGGCATCCAGCCACCAATAATTGTCTTTACTTCTTACTGTTTAAGTTATCACCTCCTTCCACTAACACCGATTCACTGTTTTTATATTTAAACAGCTTTTTAATTTTTTTGTCAAGTTTTTTATCTCTTTTCCATTATGGTTTTTAATGCCTGACCCCATAAATTGACATTTTTCCGATGTTCAAAAGAGACTTCCCTATTTCATAGAACATGTGTATAATCAAAAGCGTTTGCATTCATCCCTTGGTTACAGACCACCGGATGAGTTTGAGAGAATGCACTTAAAAACCCTGTCTGATTGCTCTAACTTAAAATGTCCGGTCTCAGGGGTGCAGTCCCTCTTGGATTTCTTTTAACAAGATTCTTCACTGAAGTTCAGAATGACAGAGGCAAAAGGAAATCGTAATGAACGGTATTTTATACATTGTCAGCACACCTATAGGAAATCTTGAGGACATCACATTAAGAGCATTGAAGATTTTAAAAGAGGTTAATTTGATAGCGGCTGAGGATACGAGGAGGACAAAGGGGTTGCTTACCCATTATGGAATTTCAAAGTCATTAACAAGCTACTTTAGCCACAATGAAAAGGAGAAGGGTGAAGAGCTCCTGAATAAATTAAAAGATGGAGAAAATATAGCACTTGTTTCAGATGCTGGGACACCCGGCATATCAGACCCTGCATATTCCCTGATAAAATTAGCTCTTGAGAATAATATAGAAGTCCGCCCTATACCCGGTCCTGCAGGTGTTATTACTGCACTATCAGTATCAGGTCTCCCCACTGATAAATTTATTTTTGAGGGATTTCTGCCAAGAAAACCGGGAAAGAGATTAAAGAGGTTAGAATCCTTTATAAATGAAGACAGAACTATTATAATATATGAATCGCCACATAGAATCCTTGCCACTTTACAGAAGATAGGAGATATACTCGGCAATAGGCCTGTAGCAGTGGGAAGAGAGATGACAAAGGTCTATGAAGAGGTTATCAGGGGGAGTGTGGAGGAGGTTATGCAGAAATTAAGGGGAAGGACGATGAAGGGGGAGATAACATTGATTGTCGGCGCCCATCAAAAAGAACCTTAATATTAATGGAGGTGGGGATATGGATACTGAGAAGGTAACAATCTATACAGAAAAATTTATGATTGTGGGTGAGGCTGCTATCACGAGAAAAGGATACAGAAAAAGATTATCTGATTTTTTAAATGATAAGGATGTTCAGTTTATCCCTATTATAAAGGCAAAACTATCTCCCCTTGATATGAAGAGGGATGCCACAGAGGCAGAAATATTGATATTAAATAAAAATGAAATAATCATGATATTGCCTGAAAAGGGAGTTGAATTATAGATTAGCTACTTATTAACGCGGACTTAAAAGAAAATTTTTTAGTCAGTGAAAGTCTGTGGCTGATTATTTATTATGAAATCTAAAAAGGTCTATCTTATAGGTGCGGGTCCTGGCGACCCGGGATTACTTACGCTCAAGGGGAAGAGGTGTATTGAGGAGGCTGATGTAATTATTTACGACCATCTTGTCAATAAAAAACTTCTTGAGTTTGCAAAGGATGGCGCTGAAATCATATATGTTGGAAAAGTAGCCGGGAAACATACCAAATCTCAAGAGGAGATAAATTTATTGCTTGTAACAAAGGCAAAAGAGGGAAAGATTGTAGCCCGTCTTAAAGGGGGCGACCCTTTTATATTTGGGAGGGGCGGAGAGGAGGCATTGGAGCTTGTAAGCCATAAAATACCATTTGAGGTTATACCCGGAATTACTGCCGCCACATCAGTCCCCGCTTATGCAGGGATACCGCTCACACACAGGGATTTTAATTCTTCTATAGCTCTTATTACAGGGCATGAAGACCCGTCAGAAGGCGGCTCAAAGATAGAGTGGAAGGGACTTTCCACCTGTATAGAAAATCTAATCTTTTTTATGGGAGCAAAGAATCTCACCAATATAGTTAAAAAATTAATAGAAAATGGGAGAAAACCTGATACACCTATTGCAGTCATAAGATGGGGGACAACCCCTTTACAGGAGACAATAATAGGGAGATTGAATGATATTACTGAAAAAGCCAAGAATGTAAAACCTCCTGCCATTATAGTTGTAGGCGGTGTTGTGGCATTAAGAGAAAAATTAAACTGGTTTGAGAAAAAACCGCTCTTTGGCAAGAGGATACTTATAACGAGGCCAAAGGGGCAGGCAAAGAGTTTTGTTGAACTCCTTGAGAATGAGGGTGCAATTACCATACAGATGCCTACAATAGAAACCGTCCCCCCTGATTCATGGGATGCATTGGATAATGCCATAAATAGGCTTGATACATATCAATGGCTCATTTTCACAAGTGCAAATGGTGTGAGATTTTTCATTGAAAGGCTTAAGGCTAATAAAAAGGATATTAGAGAACTTAAGGGTATAAAAATCTGTGCAATAGGTCCAAAGACTGCGGCATCTGTAAAGGCTCTCGGAATAAGGGTTGATGCCATGCCTGAAAAGTATATAGCAGAGGGTGTAATAGAGGAGATGAAGAAACATGGAATAGAGGGGAAGAAGATACTTCTCCCGAGGGCTTCTGTTGCAAGAGATATTCTGCCGCTGGAGCTAAAGAAAATGGGTGCTGAAATATATGTGGTTGATGCCTATAAAACAGTTAAGCCTGTAGAAAAAGCAAATGAGATAAAAAATATGCTGAAAAATGGGGAGATAGATGTGATAACATTTACTTCATCATCTACTGTAAAAAATTTCATGCCATATTTTGAAGAAGACAAGAAAATGCTTGATAATGTAACAATCGCCAGTATAGGACCAATTACTGCAAAGACAGTTGAGGAGTTTGGATTAAAAAATAATATTGTATCGGATAAACACACGATTGAGAGATTTACTGGAAAGATAATTGAATATTTTGGGAGGGAATAATATGGCAAAAAAAGAAGAGCCTGTGGCAGGAGAATTGATGCTTGAGATTAATCAGTTGATAGAGGGCGGGGTTTACAGTAATGCGGCAAATATCATCCATAGCAAAAATGAATTTATATTTGATTTTGCCATTATCCTTCCGGGTAAAAACGCAGCAAGGGTTCAATCAAGGGTAATTACAAACCCTCTCCATGCAAAACAACTATTGATAGCACTTCAGAACAATATATCTAAATATGAGCAGTCTTTCGGTGAGATAAAGGTTGACGCAGCTCAGCCAATACTGAAGACACCAGAAACAATGCATTAATAAATGGGAGGTAAAAAATGGGATTTCCAGTTATACGAATGAGAAGGTTAAGAAAAAATGAGAATCTAAGAAGGATGGTCAGAGAAACCACTCTTTCAGTGGATAATCTGATTTACCCGCTATTTGTTACATTTGGGAAAGGTATAAAGGATGAGATTGGCTCAATGCCGGGGACAGCTCGCTTTTCCATAGACATGCTCTCCAAAGAGATAAAAGAAGTAAAGGGACTTGGCATTCCTGCTGTCATACTCTTTGGAATACCTGAGAAAAAAGATGATGTAGGTTCTGAGGCATATAACCCTAATGGGATTGTCCAGAGGGCTATAAAAGAGATTAAGTCTATAGCCCCTGATTTAATTGTCATAACAGATGTCTGTATAGATGAATATACATCACATGGGCACTGCGGTATTGTAAAAGGAAATGAGATATTGAATGACCCCACACTGGAGCTGTTATCAAAGATGGCATTAACCCATGTCAAGGCAGGTGCTGATATGGTGGCACCATCTGATATGATGGATGGAAGGGTTGGTGCAATAAGAAAGGGACTTGATGAAAAGAATTTTACAGATATACCGATTATGTCTTATGCCGCAAAGTATGCCTCAGCTTTTTATGGGCCATTCAGGGACGCCTGTGATTCTTCCCCAAAATTCGGAGACAGAAAATCTTATCAAATGGATCCCGGGAATAGTGACGAGGCGATAAGGGAGGTAGCCCTTGATATTGAAGAGGGGGCAGATATTATCATGGTAAAACCTGCAATGGCATTTCTTGATATTGTAAGAAGGGTAAAGGATGAATTCAACATACCTGTTGCTGCATATAATGTTAGCGGTGAATATTCTATGGTAAAGGCGGCGGCTGAAAAGGGTTGGATAGATGGTGAAAAGATTATGATGGAGATTCTTCTAAATATTAAAAGGGCAGGTGCGGATATGATTCTAACCTACTTTGCCAAAGACGCAGCAAAGATTTTAAATAGATAAATTTATGCTTATTAATGGTGAATGGAGAGCAGGTAAAGAATATTTTGATGTAAAAAATCCGTATGACGGTAGTTCTTTAGATTTAGTGCCCCTCTCTTCAAAAAAGGATGTAGAGGATGCAATAGAATCTGCTAAAAATGCCTTTGCTGTTATGTCAGAAATGCCTGCCTATAAAAGGTCAGTTATACTTTCAAATACCTCAAAAATTATAGAAAGCACAAAAAGAGAGATTTCAGAGTTAATAACAAAGGAATCGGGAAAGGCGATTAAATACTCTCTCGCCGAAGTAGAGCGTTCAATACAGACATTTCAATTCGCTGCTGAGGAGGCAAAACAGATTCATGGTGAGACTATACCGATGGATGCCTCGCCAAATTCAGAAAAGAGGTTTGCATTTTATCAGCCATTCCCGATTGGTATTATAGGTGCTATTACACCCTTCAATTTTCCTTTAAACCTTGTTGCCCATAAGATAGCCCCTGCAATTGCCTCCGGCAATTCTGTAGTTTTAAAACCTGCAAGCTATACACCCCTTACATCTATTAAACTTGGTGAGATAATGATGGAGGCAGGACTTCCAAAGGGTGCATTAAATATAGTCTTCGGTGGAGGCTCAACTGTCGGGGAGTGGCTCGTAGAGAGTCAGGATTTAGCAATGATTTCTTTTACAGGGAGTCCATCTGTCGGAAAGAGGATTAAAGAAAGGGCAGGGATGAAAAGGGTGGCACTTGAACTCGGCTCAAATTCCGCAGCAATAATAGAGCCTGATGCTGATATAGATATGGCAATACCGAGATGTATCATGGGCGCATTCTCCAATTCAGGACAGGTTTGTATCTCACTCCAGAGGATATATATTCATGAAAAAGTCTTTGATGAGTTTAAAGATAAATTCATAAGGACAGCAAAAAAGTTAAAGGTTGGGAATCCAATGGAGACTGATACAGAATATGGGCCAATGATAAATGAGAAAGAGGCCGTAAGGGCAGAGGAATGGATAAAAGAAGCTGTTAGTAAGGGGGCAAAAATTCTATGCGGTGGAGAGAGAAATGGTAATATAATAACACCAACAGTTATGACAGAGGTAAAAAAGGATATGAAGGTTGTATGTAACGAGGCATTTGCACCCCTTGCAGCATTGATTAAATACAGAAAATTTGATGAGGCACTTGACATGGTGAATGACTCAATTTATGGCCTTCAGACAGGTATTTTTACGAGAGATATAAATAAGGCGTTTAATGGATTTAAGAAGCTTCATGTTGGTGGGGTAATAATAAACGATGGCCCTACATTCAGGGTTGACCACATGCCCTATGGAGGAGTCAAAGAAAGCGGGACAGGCCGTGAGGGAATCAAGTTTGCCATAAGAGAAATGGCTGAGCTGAAATTAATGGTTTTCAACCTTTGAAAAATATGAAAAATATAGTAATAATAATTTTTGTAATGCTTTTATTTGTCGGATGTGGAGGCGGAATCAATCTGATTAAGACAGACCTGCTTAAACCTGAAAAGGTCCGTCTTATAAAAATCAAGGTTACCACTAAGGAGGAAATAATAAATATTTTTGGAGAGCCTCTAAATATACTAGATGTAGATGAAAAAGAGCAGTATTTCTATAAAGATGAAAATCTAAAATCCCTCTGGATAGAGTTTGATAAGGATGGAAAGGTTTACGACTATATCTATTCAAAAAAATAAAGAATATTCAGCCACTAATCTACACAAATATTCATGAAATTGACAGTCTATAAACTTATCTTTAGTATTTTCCTATGAAACAACATATAATTCCAATATTCATTCCATATTCAGGCTGTCCCCACCGCTGTATCTTTTGCAATCAAAATAAGATTGCTGGAGAAAATATATATTTTAATACAGAAACAATAAGGAAAACTATTGATAACCGGCTCTCCTTATCATCTGTCAGCTATTGGCTATCCGCTATTGGCAGCAGACAGGTTGCATTCTATGGAGGCAGTTTCACTGCCATCCCCTTAGAAAGGCAGGAGAGTCTCCTGTCTTCTGTATTACCCTATTTAAACAATAGAGTAATTGACAGCATAAGATTATCTACAAGACCTGATAGTATAACTGTTGAAAATCTTGCACTCTTAAAGAGATATAAAGTTAAGACTGTTGAACTTGGTGTTCAGTCAATGGATAACTCTGTTTTATCAGTGTCGGAAAGGGGGCATTCAGCAGCTGAAGTGAGGAGTTCTTGCAAACTCCTTAAATCCCACGGTTTTGAGGTAGGAATCCAGATTATGCCGGGTCTTCCCGGTGATACATTTGAAAGCTCATTATATACTGCGGATGAGGTTATAAAACTTAAACCCGATTTTGTGAGGATATACCCGGCAGTTGTTATAAAGAATACAGGGCTTGCTGATTTGTATCTAAGTGGTTCTTTTAAACCCTTGAGCCTTGGCGATGCTGTAAGACTGGCTAAAAATCTGCTTGTCAGGTTTGAGGTCAATAATATTCCTGTCATCCGAATAGGACTCCAGCCTACTTCATCATTATTAGAAAAAGATGTCATTTTAGACGGGCCATTTCATCCTGCTTTCAGACAATTAGTAGAATCAGCGATAGCCTATGAAATGATGAGGTATGCAATATACAGAAGTCAGAAGTTAAAACATGGTAGTTTTTTTATCCCATCCATTGAATTATCCAACTTCATAGGACAAAAAAGGGAAGTTATAAAAAAAATAGAATCTGAGTTTGATATTAAGGTTGATGTAAAGCCTGACAGCAGGCTTAAACCAGGAGAGTTTGATTTTGACAACAGCCTTAAAAAAATACACATTAAAAGAAAAGAGGTTTTAAAAGAATTTCTTTCCTCAACAGCTGCAAACTATGCAATTACAGGTAACAGAAATTTTTAAAAGCATTCAGGGGGAATCTTCACTCTCAGGAACCCCCTGTGTATTCATACGGTTAACAGGCTGCAACCTTAGATGTCGCTACTGTGATACAGTCTATGCGTATGAAGGCGGAGATTGGCTTTCAATAGATGATATACTCTCAAAGGTCGATGATTACAAATGCGACTTAGTAGAAATAACAGGGGGCGAGCCTCTCCTTCAGAATGGTGTATATCTTTTGATAAGTGCCTTATTAAAAACAGGTAAATATATCTTGATTGAGACAAATGGGAGTATTGATATTGGAAGGGTTCAAGAGTTCAAGGGTTTAAGGATTCAAAGACTCAAAATAATCATGGATATCAAATGCCCTGACAGTGGTATGTCAGAAAGGATGAATTGGAGGAATTTAGATAAATTGTATAATAATGACGAGGTGAAGTTTGTTATAAGCAGCAGAGGAGATTATGACTGGTCAAAAGAGATAATAAAAAAATATTCACTTACTGATAGATGCCATATTTTAATGTCCCCTGTTTATGATAATTTGACTGCTGAAGAATTGTCAGGGTGGATACTTAATGATAATCTGAATGTAAGATTGAATCTCCAGATACATAAATACATCTGGGGTGAATCCGTGAAAGGGGTATAAGATGAAAGATATACAGACCGAACTTGAATGCATAAGCATTAGACTGGAGATGTTGAATGATGAAAGCAGGAGGCTTTATAAACTTTTAGAAAATTTCAAAGTGCCAAACGCCATACCGCCTGAAGAGATAAAAATAAAAATACTTGAAACGCTTGAAAAGAGAAAAAAAGAAATGAAAGACGAAATTGAGGAACTGTCAATCAGGATTAGAGAACTAAACAATATAAAATATTAAACAGCTATATTCCCCTCACCTCTCTAAGAATTTGACTTTATTTACTTGTTTACCGCATCCTTAAAATACTTTCCTGATTTAAACCTGACCACACTGCGGGCGGATATTTCTGCCTCCTTGCCAGTCTTTGGATTCCTTCCAATCCTTGTATTTTTATTTCTTACAGAGAACGATCCAAACCTCCTGAGGACAACCGCTTCACCTTTACCCAGTGTCTCCTTTATCTTTTCAATTATCAGCTCTACAGCCTCCTCTGCCTGAGGTTTAGGCAAACCAGCCTTTTCAACAACCCTGTTTATTATATCTAACTTTGTCATACAGTCCTCCCCATCAACTAAAATTCTATAACCTTTACATCTGCTTTTTTTCTTAAATCTGCCAAATATTCAGATACTTTCTTGTTTGCTTCCATTGATTTCAAAAAGTTTTTTAGCCTGTCGTGCACCTCACTCTGCGGTATTGTCCTTGAAGGTTTCTTGTCGGTTAACTTTATTATATGATAACCAAACTCTGTTTCCACAACCTCACTAACCTCATCCTTCTTTAGGCTAAATGCAGCCTTTTCAAAATTTGGCACCATCATACCTTTGCTAAAAAATCCAAGGTCGCCGCCATTCTGACCGCTTCCTTTATCATCTGAATTTTCTTTTGCAAGTTTTGCAAAATCCTCACCCTTCTTCACCCTGATTAAAAGCCCATCAATCTTCTTCTTTGCAGTCTCTTTCGCATCTTTGGCTGCATTCTTATCAACCATTAAAAGAATATGACTTGCTTTGATAGATTCACCTTCAATAAACTTGTCAGGATTATTTTTATAGTATTCATTAATTGCCTTCTCATCAACAATTATCTTATCCTCTATATCATTTTTCATTAATTTCTTTATGGCTAAAGCCTTCCTCACATCGCTCTTTACCTCATCAATTGTCAGGTTCTGGGATTTTACTGCCTGATTGAACTGCTCTTCAGTTTGAAATTTTGACTTGATAGAGGTAATTTCTTTATTCAATTCATCATCCGATACCTTTATCCCTGTCTTGCTACAATTTTGGATAAGCAATTCTCTGTTCACCAAATCATCAACAATGGTCTTATTAATCTCCTTTGAATGTTCTGGAGTAGCTTCTTGCCCCATCATTGCCAGCCTTCTCTTATAATTCTGCAGTCCTTTACTGAACTCAACACCACTAATCTTTACACCATTTATAGTGGCTACCACATCAGGAACCTTCTCACTCTTTTCTGCCATCTTTACATCCGGCGAACCTTTACCTTTCCCGCTTTCAGCATAACCATCCTGATAAGACAACAAAAAACCGCCTACAGCTAAAATCATCAAAAAACCCTTCACTTTTTTATTCACAATGCTCTCCCTTCACCCCGTAAGACCTTCGGTCCCTTATGGAGTTCACAAATAAGTTAATAAACTAAATGGTGGAGCTGAGGGGGATCGAACCCCTGACCTACAGACTGCCAGCCTGTCGCTCTCCCAGCTGAGCTACAGCCCCATGTTAGCGTAAGTGCCTGTGTTTAGTATTATTATCACTAAAAATTAAAATTAACATTAACACTAAATTGTGTCAAGTCTATTTCACCTTCTATTTCACCTTCGTTCCTGACTTTACTTCCCCGTCAAATCCTATAAGAACCAACCTTCCATCCCCACCTGCTGCTAATACCATACCTTGAGATTCTATGCCCATCAGCTTTGCAGGTTTAAGATTTGCTACCAATAATATTTTTCTGCCTATTAATTCTTCAGGTTTGTAATGCTCGGCAATACCTGCTACAACCTGTCTCTCCTCAGTCCCTATATCAACTTTCAATTTCAGGAGTTTTTTGGATTTTTCAACCCGTTCAGCCTGTTTTATCTCTCCAACCCTCAAATCAACTTTTGCAAATTCATCAATACCTATTACCTGCCTTTCTTCTGCTTCTGCCACTGCCGATTCTGTTGCTGTCACTTTATCAACACTTTCCATTTTCTCCTCCACTCTCGGAAAAAGCTGCCTTCCTATTTTAATTTCAATGCCATCTTTAAGTCCACCCCATTTTATTGATTCTTTAAAATTGCAATTTTCTATTTTATCCTTAATCCCTAATTGATTCCAGATTTCCTGCCCTGTCTCTGGCATGAAGGGATAAATATAAACTGCAATAATACGCAGACCTTCAGCAAGAGTATATAAAGTATTTGATAGTATTCCGTCGTCTTTCTCTGCCCATGGTGCAGCCGTTTGTGCATAGACATTCATTGACCTGATAACAGCCCAAAGTCGTGTTAACATATAATTAAAATTCAATTCATTCATCAAATCATCATACTCTTTAAACTTAACCAAATCCTTAATGTCTTGCTCTAATTTCCTGTCTTTGTTTTTAATTTCAGATGGAATTTTACCTTCTCTATATTTTTTTATCATATTGAGCGTTCTGCTTAAGAGATTACCAAGGTCATTGGCAAGGTCGCTGTTTATCCTTCCAACCAATGCCCTCTGTGAAAAATCCCCATCAAGACCAAAGGGGACTTCTCTCATCAAAAAATACCTGAAGGCATCTACTCCATATTCATCTATCAATTCATTAGGATTTACAAAATTTCCTTTGGATTTTGACATCTTCTCGCCATTCACAGTCCACCACCCGTGCGCAAATATATTTTCTGGGAGCGGCAGTCCCAATGCCTTGAGCATTGTTGACCAGTAAACTGAATGAGTTGTGAGTATATCCTTCCCTAAAAGATGGTGGTTAGAGGGCCACCAGCTTTTAAACTTGTCTTTATCGTATTCAAACCCTATTGCAGATATATAATTGACAAGGGCATCAAACCATACATAGGTAACATAATTTTCATCAAATGGAAGTGATATTCCCCATGACAACCTTTCCTTTGGACGGGAGATACAGAGGTCTCCTAATGGTCTTCCAAGAAAACCCAGAACTTCATTTCTACGGCTTTCGGGCATTATGAATCGTGGATTATCTTTTATATATTGAATAAGCCAATCTTGATATTTGCCCATTCTGAAAAAATAGTTCCACTCTTTTATATATTCAACCTTCCTGCCGCAATCAGGACAACTGCCATCTTTAAGGTCTTTCTCCATCCAGAACCTCTCATCTGAAAGGCAATACCATCCTTCATAGCTCTCTTTATATATATCCTTTTTATCAAATAATATTTGAAGTGCCTTCTGAACCACCTTTTTATGCCTGTCCTCCGTGGTTCTTATGAAATCATCATTTGAGATATTCAATTTTCTCCACAGATTTTTAAAGGCTATATTAAGTTCATCTGCATGTTTTTGAGGGACAACCCCCCTTTTCTCTGCTGCCTGCTGAACCTTCTGTCCATGCTCATCTGTCCCTGTAAGAAAAAACACCTGATAACCGCAAAGCCTTTTATATCGTGCTATGACATCTGCCGCTAAAGTTGTATAGGCATGACCTATGTGAGGAACATCATTTACATAGTAGATAGGTGTGGTTACGTAGAATTTCATTTATGTTTCATAAAGGAAAAAATCCATGAACCAGAATTCAGAATCCAGAATAAATTCTGACTCCTGACTCCTGAATTCTGCCTTTTCATCCTGTCAACTGCAGTCTCTTAATCCCATTTGCCAAGCCTGAATTCTCATCTATATCAACTACAACACCATTAAACTGCCCTTCGCCGCCTGCCATCTCAAACTTTTTAGGCATCTTTGTAAGAAACTTTTCCAGTGCAATTTCCTTTTTAATTCCTATGACCGAGTTGGACGGCCCTGTCATTCCCACATCTGTAATATAAGCAGTACCACCCGTGAGTATCTTTTCATCTGCCGTCTGGACATGTGTATGTGTCCCGATAACAGCACTAACCCTGCCATCAAGATACCACCCTATTGCAATCTTTTCTGATGTCGCCTCAGCATGCATATCAACTATTGTAACCTTTATCCCGTTATGCTGTTCTGATGAATTAAGTTTGGATGACTTTAACCATGCAATCTCCCTATCTGCTACCTTAAATGGACAATCAAGACTGTCCATAAACACCCTCCCGGAGAGATTCATAACACATACCTTTATCCCTGTGCGTGTCTCAAAGATTCCACTTCCAAATCCAGGGACTCCATCCTCAGGATAGTTTGCTGGGCGTAGTATCCGTCTGTCATCATTAATAAACTGTGCCGTCTCTTTTTTATCCCATATATGGTTGCCAGAAGTAAGGACATCTATCCCGCTCTTAAAAATCTCATCCGCTATCTCCCTCGTAATGCCAAATCCACCTGCGGCATTCTCACAATTGGCAATGGAAAAGTCTATCTTCATCTGATCAACAACCTTAAATAAGGTATTTGCCAGAACCCTCCTCCCGACTTTCCCTACTATATCTCCAACCAATAATACCTTCATAAATAAGTCGATGAGCTAATGAGTTCAGAAGTTAATGAGTTAACTCATTAACTCATAAACCCATTAACTCTTATCGTGCGTATTCTATCGCCCTAACCTCTCTTAAAACCGTTACCTTAATTTCTCCGGGATATGCCATGTCCGACTCAATCTTTTTTGCAATATCCTTTGCAAGAAACATGACCTCTGAATCATTCAACTTGTCAGGTTCAACAATAACCCTGATTTCCCTTCCTGCATGTATTGCGTAAGCCTTGTCCACACCCTTAAAGGAATCGCAGACCTTCTCAAGCTGCTCCAATCTCTTGACATAACTCTCCAGCATCTCCCTTCTTGCACCTGGTCTTGATGCCGATAGTGCATCCGATGCGGCTACAAGGACTGCTATAATAGACTCAGCCTCAACATCTTCATGATGTGATGCAATGGCATTTATTACTATCTTTGATTCATTATATCTCCTCGCAAGGTCAACACCTATCTGTGTATGTGTCCCCTCTGTCTGATGGTCAACTGCCTTTCCAATATCATGGAGGAGACCTGCCCTCTTTGCCATCTTAATATTAGCCCCGAGTTCAGCAGCCATCATGCCGCACAAAAACGCCACTTCTTTTGAATGCTGAAGCACATTCTGGGAATAACTTGTCCTGTATTTTAATCTGCCAAGAAGCTTAATTACTTCAGGATGCAGGCCGTCAATTCCCACCTCAAAGGCTGCTTTTTCCCCCTCATCTTTTATAGAAATTGCAACCTCCTTCTTTACCTTCTCAACAACATCCTCAATCCTGCCGGGGTGTATCCTTCCGTCTGACATAAGCCTCTCAAGAGTTATCTTTGCAACCTCTCTTTTTATAGGGTCATAAGAAGATATTGTGACAGCGCCAGGGGTATCATCTACTATAAGGTCAACCCCTGTTGCAATTTCAAGAGACCTGATATTTCTTCCTTCCCTGCCTATAATTCTACCCTTCATATCGTCATCCGGCAGATCAACTACAGATACGGTAGTCTCTGCAACATGGTCAGAGGCACACCGCTGAATCGCAAGGCTTAATATCATCTTTGCCTTATCTGATGCCGCTGCCTTCGCCTCATCCTCTATTTTTTTTATCAGATTTGCCGAATCAGCCCTTGCATCATTTAAGAGCTTTACCTTAATCTCCTCCTTTGCCTGCTCGGCAGTCATGCCCGAGACCCTTTCTAATCTTTTAAGCTCTTCTTCAATAAGAGAATTATATCTTTGTTCAATTGCCTTTATTTTAGATTCTGCATTGGCTATCTCTCTCTCCCGTCGGCTTATATCTTTATCCTTACGGTCTATTAATTCTATCCTCTTTTCAAGATTCTCTTCCCTCTGAAGAATCCTCTTCTCTAAAAGCTGAATCTCATTTCTCTTTTCATGCGTTTCTTTTTCAAACTCTGCCTTGAGCTTATATAAGCTCTCCTTTGCCTCCAATAGTGACTCTTTCTTCTTATTCTCCGCCTCTTTCTCTGCCTCAAGTAATATCTTTTTTGCAAGTGACTCAGCAGTTTTGACTTTTGTCTCTGCAAAAATCTTACGAATCAGATATCCCAAGAGGATACCAATTAAAAATATAGCGGATAATATTATCACCGCCTTAACGCTTATAATCATATTGTCTCCCCCCTCCTCAAATTAGTAATATGTTTATGACAGTCAATTACCCTTTTCTCGGTTATAACCTTATCAATAATAAAATCATGACTATCCGCAGGTATCTTACCTACCACCTGAAAATCAAAGGCAATCCCTATGGTCTTAACATCCCCGGAAAGCCTGTAAAGGAATCTGTCATAAAATCCCTTCCCAAATCCTATGCGGCTGCCAGACTCATCAAATGCCACTCCCGGAACCATAACTATTTCTATTTCATTTCCTGAAACAACTTCCCCTGATTCGCCTTTATTTGTAAATTCCGATACTAAAATATTTTTATTTTTAAAATCCGTAACCGGCAAAAAAACCCGTTTTTTCATATCAATAGCCCTTTTTATCATTACTCTTGTCTGCACCTCTTTCTTAAATGCATCGTAAAACAAAATATTCTTACTCTCTAAAAAATCTTTGTCTTCAAACACTCTTTCTTCAATCTGAATACTCACATCTCTTATCCACTCGTCATCAAGCCCGTTTCTCAAAGAGAGTATTCTCTTTCTTATCTCATCTTTATCATTTTGCATAGAGAACAAAGACTTAAACACGAATAACACGAATGGGACAAATCACACGAATAACTACTAATTACAGAAAATATTTTTACTTTTGATTTTAGTTTTTATTCGTGACATTCGTATATTCGTGAAATTCGTGTTCTTATTAGGAAGATATTCAGAAAGGTTTAGATGGGGAAAAAACAATCTGACAGCAGATTAAGGAATTACAGGGCTAAAAAGTTTCTGACAAAAAGTATCTCTATTATTTGATTCAGCATGCAAGATATAAGATTCATTATTTAAAACTCCATCATATATCTTGTGGTGTAGGGTGGACGCTGCTACAAAGGAGTAACTTATAAAATTACCACACCCTTTATTTAAAAAGGAATCCACTATCAATGTGATTAACCTTTTGACATGCCTATAGACAGAGAAGCCTATTAATCTATCAAAAAATATTGTCAGAAATTTCATATACTTAAGCCCAATAATCTTAAACATCATTTTCCCCAAGACCTTTAGAATATCAACAAAATTAATCCCCCATCCTATGCCGTATGAAAAAGAAATTTTGAACCTGGCAAACCAGGTGGGTTCCGCATGGGCTACTTTAGGTTTCCCGCCGAGGCAGGCATACACACCATAGCCACAAATTGGTTCCCATTCTAAGCGTAATGGATCAAAAATTCTTCTCCACCTCGTGCATGATAGGGGATTAAACTTACCCTGCTCTATCCACCAATAAGCTAACATAAAAAAATTATTACATCAAGTAAAATTTTTTGTATTATCCTTAATCATTTTAATTAATCTTTCAATCCTTTCATCAGACTGAAGATTTTTATCTTCATGCTCTTTTCTAATCTGAAAAAGATCATTTGCTATATTAATTGATGCAAGAATATATATCTTATGTGATGATATGGCAGAATAATTCTCAGCCACCTCTCTTATCTTTTTATCTACAAAATCTGCAACTTCAGCGGTATATGAAGGGTCTGAATCGCTTCTTATTGTATATTTTTTGCCAAAGATTTCAACCTGTGTAGTGTATTTCATTTCTCTCTATCCCAAGGTTTTCCAAATTTCTCAGCATACCTTCAACCTTTAATTTTATTGATTCCCTCTCTTTTGTAAGCACGACATTCTCTTTTTTAAGCTGGATAATCTTGTCTCTTAAAGAGGCATTTTCAGTTTTCAATTTAGAGAGGTGTTCAATCAGAATTAATATATTAGACTCTAACTGGTCTAATTTTGTAATATCCATAGGCAAAAGAATACACCTACTCCAAATTTGTGTCAAGAGAATTGCCTTTTCCAATATAATTGGTTATTATTTTACTGTAAAATGTATAAATTTGCCACAAAGACACAGAGAAACAAAAACAAGGGGATTTTTAAATAATGAAGGCAGCTTTTACAACAATAGGATGCAGGTTTAATCAGTTTGAGACCGCTGAGATGGAGGACTTATTCAAGGCGATGAACTTTGATATAGTACCGTTTTCAGACAGTGCGAATATATATATCATTAATACATGCACAGTGACAAACAGGAGCGATTATCGCTGCAGACAGACCATACGGAGGGCAATCCAGACAAATAAAGACGCATTTATTGTTGTAACAGGCTGTTATTCCCAGATAAACCCTGAAGAGATAGGCTCCATCAAAGGGGTAGATATGATTCTGGGCAATATGGAAAAACTGAATATAGTCAATTATCTTGAGGAGTTTAACGCATTTAAAAACGGCAAAAAAGAGATAAAAAAACTTGATGATACAAGGATAGTTGTCACTGATATAAATACCGCAAGAGAATTTAAGTCCCGCAAGATTTCAAATTTTTCGGGAAGGACAAGTGCATATCTGAAAATCCAGACAGGGTGCGACCAGACATGCTCATTTTGTATTGTAACAATTGCAAGGGGACCGAGTATAAGCGAGAAACCTGAAGTTATCCTGAATCAGGCACAGGAACTTGCAGATTCAGGGTTTAAAGAAATTGTCTTAACAGGGGTCAACCTTGGAAGTTATGGAGACAACCTAAAGCCAAAGACAGAACTCTCCGACCTTGTTGAAATGTTGACAGGTGTAAAGGGTATAGAAAGGATAAGGCTAAGCTCTATAAATCCAAGGAAGGTGAGTGATAGGCTTGTATCGTTAATTAAAAATTCAGAGAAGGTATGCAGACACCTACATATACCATTACAGAGCGGTGATAATGAGATACTCAAGATAATGCGTAGGGATTACAGTTCTGGATTCTATAAAGACCTCATAATGAAATTAAAGGGCAATATACCTGATATAGGCATTGGTGCAGATGTAATTGTGGGATTCCCCGGCGAAAACGAGGAAAAATTTACAAATACATACAGGCTTATTGAAGAACTCCCATTGAGCTACCTTCACGTATTCACTTACTCACAGAGAGAGGGGACTGATGCATTTGGATATGAAGGACAGATAACTGAATCCACAAAAAAGGAAAGGGGTTCACTCGTCAAAAAACTGGGAGAGCATAAATCAAATATATTCAGAGAGGGTTTCATAGGAAAGATATGTAACGTGCTTATTGAAAATACAAGGGATAGGGAAACAGGGCTATTGAAGGGATATACAGATAATTATATACCTGTCATCTTAAAAGGCGGAAATGGGTTAATGAATAAGATTGTGAGTGTTAGAATAACTGAGATGTCAGACGATGTAGCCATAGGCGAATTAACCTAATAATAATGAAACAAACCGGTATCATCACTTTAACAACTGACTTTGGGCTATCCGACCCCTTTGTTGGAATAATGAAAGGGGTAATGTTCGGGATAAATCCTTTAATAAAATTTATAGATATCTCCCACCTAATTGAGCCTCAGAATATAATACAGGCTTATTATACTTTAAAATTCTCTTACAAATATTTTCCCTCTGGGACAATACACCTGTCTGTTGTTGACCCTGGAGTTGGAAGCGAGAGAAGACCAATATTAATAGAGTCAAAGGACTACTTTTTCATTGGGCCAGACAATGGCATCTTCTCCTTCATATTTAAAGATGACCCATCAGTAAATATAATTGAGCTTACAGAGAAAAAATTCTTTCTTCCTTCTTTAAGCCAGACATTCCACGGAAGGGACATATTTGCAAGCGTAGCAGGCTGGCTATCAAATGATGCCAAGCCCTATGAGTTCGGCATACCTATTAACAATCCTGCCATCCTGAAAACCCCTGAACCAGATATAGGAAAGGAAAAAATATCAGGAGAGGTTATACATATTGACAGATTTGGAAACCTGATAATAAATATATCTGAAGCCCAATTTCATTCACTTGTCAATGGGAGAGACGGCAAAGTTAGGATAAGGATAAAAAATTTTATTATTTCATCCCTCTGCAAATCTTACTCCGAGGCTGTTGCTCAAAAACCTTCTTCTATCATTAACAGCTGGGGACTATTGGAGATTTTTATCAAAAATGGCAACGCAAGTAAAAAACTGAAAATTAAAAAAGGCAATAAAGTTGTAATAGGTTTATGAGTTTTTGAGTTTGTCGGTAAATCAAAAAGTATGGACTCTTTATTCTATATTTCCTCAGCATTCCTTCTGGGTGCCTTCCATGCATTAGAACCAGGCCACGGAAAGATGATACTCATGACATATCTTATCAGCTCCAAGGGAAGGATTATTGACGCAATACTATTAGGCATTATTTCAACATTCACCCATACATTCAGCATCCTTATCCTTGGTATTATCGCCACCCTTTCATCCGTTTTGATTATCCCAGAAACAATTGAACGCCTTACAGAAATTATAGGAGGCATACTTGTTCTAATAGTCGGAGTATGGATGTTAATATCCGGATTTAAAAATAATCACACCCATATAGAAGGACATGCTCATAAAAAGAGAGAGGGATTAATTGGATTAATAACAATTGGAATATCAGGCGGTATAGTCCCCTGCCCTGCTGCATTGGCTGTCCTGTCAGCAACAATTGCTGGGGGAAGGACAGCAGATGGATTCTTCCTTGTTCTTATATTCAGCCTTGGACTCGGTGCAGTATTAATAAGTATGGGAGTGCTTTTTGTAAAGGCATCTAATTTTTTTGAAAAATATATAGGAGGGATATTTGGCAAAAAGGTAAGGATGGCAAGTGCTGTTTTAATTATAATGCTCGGCTTATTCCTTTTACTTAAAAATATACTCCCCCACCTTTTTCTTGCCCCCTAACTCAAAGTCAAATCAAAAGTTTTGTTGACATAATGAAAGCAAATGGGTTATCATTTATAAAAGTGATAATGGTTATCAATTTCATTTAATGATTTTATTTTTTGGGGTCTCAAATGCACGAACACCATCTTAAATCTGAAGAGGCTGTAAACGGGGCATCCACAATTGTCCTCCTCGGCAACCCTAATGTAGGGAAGAGTGTAATATTTGGCTTGCTGACAGGGAAGTATGTGGATGTATCAAATTATCCCGGCACGACTGTAGAGGTAAGTAAGGGAATTATGCCGTTCCATAAGAATGGCAAATTGGTGCTGATTGACAGCCCCGGAGTAAACAGCCTCATACCGAGGTCTGAAGATGAGAGGATAACGAGGGATATATTGCTTGATAAGAAACATGAAGGGGTCGTTCAGGTTGTTGATACAAAGAATCTTAAGAGAGGTCTCCTCATAACCCTTCAGCTTGCAGAGGCTGGAATTCCTATTATTCAGGTGCTCAATATATATGACGAGGCTACTGAGAGGGGAATAGAGGTAAATAGAGGAAAGCTGGCGGGTATATTGGGCACAAGGGTAATACCGATGGTGGCAACAGAGAGAATGGGGCTGTCTGACTTAAAAAGGGATATTAATAACCTTCGTAAATCTTCTATTAAAACCAATTTTAATGAGCATATAGAAAATGCAATAAAAGAACTTTCGGCAATCCTTCCTGAGACATATATATCAAAAAGGGGCTTATGCCTCATGCTCCTATCAGGAGATGATACCATTATCACAAAACTTAAAGAGATGTCGCCTGATTTGGATTTAACCAGTGTTAAGAAAATCATTGACGGGACACAGAATCATTTTAAAGACCCGTTAAGCTATGTAATACAGAGAGAGAGGCAGGCTGTAATAGAAGATATATATAATAAATGTGTAAAGAGTGAGGGTGGGACAGCAGCAGTAATCAGGACAAAGATTGGCAACTACTCCATGCACCCTGTATGGGGCATTCCGATACTCCTATTCGTGCTGTATTTTATGTATAAGCTCGTAGGTGAATTTGGTGCCGGAGTGGTTGTAGATTTCATGGAAGAGACCATCTTCGGCCAATACATAAATCCGTGGTTTACAATTCTCATAGACTCCATCATACCAATCCAGATTGTCCACGATGCTTTTGTTGGAGAATACGGAATAATCACCATGGGCGTTACTTATGCCGTATCTATAGTCCTGCCGATTGTAAGTTTTTTCTTTATCTTCTTCGGCA